>Ga0115856_100179_pt1 | contig 21862 bp, 13 predicted proteins | sample InSIn4gowninarea_FD_83870 | JGI IMG/M metagenome (GOLD analysis project Ga0115856, IMG submission 83870)
GGTAACACAATCATTTGTGGTCGTAACACCAAAGAAAAAAATTAAAAAAGCCAACGTGTATCAAACATAAATAAATAAAAAAAGTTCTTTTTTGTTATTTATTTGTGCTTCATACACGTTGGCTTTATACTATTTTACTTAGTAAACTTCTATGTTGCTATGTCTATGTTCATATTATTTATTGTTTTATGTTTTGTGAGCGACATTTCTTCAGCAAGCTTTGAAAAAAGAATAAAATAAACGATTGTTTTGAAAAAGGTAACAACATTTTAAATATAGAATCAAATATTTATGCTGAAAACAATTAGAGCTAAAATGATTTATGTATCATGCTTACCATTATATAGAATCAGCAAATATTTAATGGGTATTTGTTCTTGCAAAGAAAAATATATTTTAATGATCGAAAAAAAAAACGTTAAATAAATGTAGAGAACTTTAAAAAAAGTGTTTAAAATTTCTTCGATTAAGAGAAGAAAAAAAAAGCCAAGTGTCTTCGTAAATAAATTTTCTTCCTGAGATATACGTCTTCTTCCCCCCAAAGTTTTTTGAAAATACTGCCTCAGCAGATGTTGAGCTGATGCCAACCCATGGAAAATAAATGCTTTCTTCGCAGCCGCCTCCTGCATCGGCGTTAACTACAACCGTGGCTGATGGATCTCCGAAATGATAATGGCTGCGAAAGTATGAGAACCGTAGTAATATTTTCTTGGCGAAGACGAAGTCATGTGCGCTGAAACGATTCCGCCTGTCTTGAGAAAAATGGCAAAGCGGGGATAAAAATAGCTGAAATAACGTTCGTTTTTGGGAAAGCAGAATGTGGAAACGAAATGGAAGTAATCAAATATTTCCAGCACAGCTGATGAGTAATATAAAAACTTGATGCCCCAAACAAATGTCTTCGTATATTATAAGAGATGCAATTAAATATTTATTGTGTATATAGATACATATGTTTCTACTCAGCCATTCACATATACGTATTATTAGATTGGGTTGTTGTGTGTTCTGCGAAAATGGCGTAATTCAATTTTGCTGGCATTTATGTGAGGGTAGTGCTTACAAAGTACCGTTTCTTGTGTCAACGTGTCAGAAATGCGTCAGGGACACTGTCGTATTTATGATCATGGGGCATTAAAGTTGTACGCGTAACCATAGCAACAAGCGAATTTCTACGACGGTTGTGTCGAAACCAAGATGGCTTATTTATAAGACTGTGTCGAAGATATATGACACTAAGTTCTTTGATGAGTTTCTACTTTACAGACGTTTTTTGATGTAGCTTCTAATTTGGTTACAATAGTTGGGTTTTTTATTCATGAAGATAAAAGATTTTTTTTAAAGCTTTAACATTGAAAATACAATAGATAGGTTCGATTTGAATAACAACAAGGAAAGCAAAATCTCCACCAATCAGAAATCTCGAAAAATTTGAATCCACCAATCTGCAATCGAATAAAAACGACATCGAATAAAAACGACATGGAATAAAAGTTCAACGTCAAAATGTCCACCCTAGAGAAACAGCCATTTTTCAATGGTTAATAAATATAAAAAAATGAAACATTAATTGGTGTAAATAAAATATTTTATTTTATAAATACTGAAGTTTAATAATTATTTATTTTAATAATTTTTTGGTTTCACACAATGGAAAATTTTGAATTCTAACGTAAAAATTAAGTGAACGTTGCCTTTACATCACGTTAGGTTTTGATAATAGTAATCGTGACCCTTGTTAAAACAATGAATTAATTATTAATTTCGTTGATTATTTAATATTTACAAAGCTAATTATTTAATCTTTAAAATTCTTTTTCATCTGAAAGAAAACATTTTGGAGGTTTTATCTATTTTGTTAAAGAGAATATCTTAACTTTTTTGATAAAAAAGAGCGTTTTAAAAAGAATAAGACAAAATTTTCAAAATAAATTTAAATTAACAGCTGAGAAATTTAAAAAGGGCAATGTAGAGCAAAATAAGAGCTTTCGATCCATCTTAGTAAAAGATTTGTTGCATCTAGTGCAATAGATTTTAACTTATTGAATGGCCAAGTCAATTCTCGAAAAGACCAAATTTAACATAGAAGAGCTCTTGAACTACCTCATGGATCGAAACATTGTTTATATCGACTTGTTCCTCAAACATTTCTGTACAAATTGGCGAAGTTTTATAAGTTTTATATTTCTATATTTTATAATTTGGGCGAGCAAAACAATCGGGAGATTAAGTAATAATGGTGGCGTAGTAAGTAACTTTCTTTAGAACATCGAGAGAAGGTGGTTTTTCAATAATGTTGACGTTTTTATCATTGCCATCGTTGCATATTTTGGTGAATTATAGAACAATGTTTTTCGTTTATACTTTAAAATAATAGATTTTTTTAGTAAAAACTAAATGTTGAATTGTCCAACATTGATTTGCGTTGGCAATAGTAAATGTTAGTAGTTGCAATTAGTTATCTTTAAAATTAATTTTAGAAAAGATTTAAAGTTCTTTATGATGTGAGTTAGCTTGTTTATTGACCATCTTTCTAATAGAATCAAATCATTCAAATTCTTTTATAAACGCTTATAGCTCATGTTGTTAAGTTAGCTTTCCTGGGAATCAACAGCATCGAGAAGGAAAGCTTCCTATTGGCTGAAATCAATGGAAGTTTATTAAATCAATGCCATCATTCGATAGCATTTGTGAGCAATAATTGCGGTAAACACTGAATGCGCCATAAGAAGCATAATTCAATCATAAATATCTCCTGAGAATATTTTTTTATTCAACACAAACGTCTTATTATATAATAAACATTTAAAAATGAGAAAAATAAGTATTCTTTCTAGTTACAGTTACGTCCAGTTGCAGTTTCACCATTGGAAAAAACTGCGCACAAGCTTTTCAAAATATTTGTTTCTTCATATGAAGTATTCTCAAATTTTATAGCGTAAACACTTATTATTTTTCCACAGAGGAATATTAACAAATAACAACTGCAAGCGTGTTCTGTTTTTTTCTAATCTGATACAGTTGGTATTAAATATAAGAGTCAGCGAATAGTTTACAATCACATAAAAATATATACAAGTACTAAAGAAAAAAAAGACAACGTGTATAAAGCACAAATAATTCAGAAAAAAAAAACAGACAGCTGTTTCGAAGTCACAGTGGAACTTCGTTTTCAGTGGAGAGCCAAAGCAAAAAAAAAAAAAAAAAAGAGGGGGGGCAAAAAAAAAAAAAAAAATGGGAGAAAAAGAGAGATGAAGGAAGAGGAAAAAGAAAAAATAAGAAAAAAAGGCAAAAAATTGTGTAAAAAATCGAGGGTGGGGGAATCATGAGGAAAAAATACCAGCACAAAGGTGTTTTTTATTTTTGCATACATGCAAGCATTTTTTAAATGTTGCTGTTAAAATAGTTATTAAACTATAACTTTTACAGTGCACTGTATCGCGGCCTTTTAAATTTCAAGCTGAATGTAAATTTAGCCAGCTCGTAAACATGGCATAATTTTTATTTTAATCAAGCTATAAATTAGAATTGAAAAAGTTGATTTTGCGCAACACCAATTTTATTTGACGCACCACGTAATGGTTATTCAATGGTAAATCAATGTTTATATTTCGCACTTCAGGGGTATCACCATTTTTCAAATGCTTAATAAAGCCACAAATATTAACAGTTAATTTATTCATTAATGTATGAATGTACGAGACTATGCACTCTTTACAATTTTTATTAACCATTGAAAAATGGTTGTTGCTCTAGGGTGGACAGATTGACGTTGAACTTTTATTCGATTGCTGATTGGTAGATTCAAATTTTTCGAGATTTCTGATTGGTGGAGATTTTGCTTTCCTTGTTGTTATTCAAATCGAACCTATCTATTGTATTTTCAATGTTAAAGCTTTAAAAATACGAGGAACGCTTCACGATTTTGCGTGCCATCCTTGCGCAGGGACCATGCTAATCTTCTCTGTATCGTTCCAATTTTAGTACATGTACTGCCGAAGCAAGTACACTGTTTGCTGTTTCGTATGCGTTTATATACACGGAAATCCTACAATCTACATAAAAGTGGTGAATTAAAAATAATGTTTTTCTCTTTCAATTTGATTGTTGAAATATTATTCGTAGAGTTAATGTTTCTATGCACAGTCTTCATAGTACTAACCATAATTAAGCAGCTAGCGCTAAAGAAATATTATGTGCTCTTTTTTAGAGTCTGTAAACATGGATGGGTACGTATATATGGATCATTCGATAAATGTTCGACTGAAATACTTTATACCACAATACAAAAGGACAAATAGAATTATATAAAAAATTTTTTTGGATAAATAGTCGTTTTCTTCTCCACAATATCCGCATTATTCGAAATTTTACTGTAACATTTTAAATCCGATTTCAATGAATTTATAAAAGCCATATAACACTGGAACCAAATTACTGAAACAAAAATTGTAACAACAAATTAGCCGTGAAATAGTTTCTGGCTCCCATCAATCGGGAAAAACTGAAGTTCGTTGTAAGAGCAAAACAGATGATGAGACTTTCAGCGTTCCTTACCGCACACTACGGAAAAGCACTATCCATATCTGAAATGATGCGTGTACGCGTGGTTTAGCGACAGAAAGCTACGCCCTAAAGGCGGAGACATTCGATTCTTCAACAACTACTAACGTAACAGTGGCATATAAAGGCTGGGCTAAATTGGAAATGAGATGCATGGAAGCTATTTCCGACGGCCCCATACATAGGTGCACCTGTTGCGATTAACTTTGGTTCAAAATCCCCTTGATTTATAAAATCTTGGAAAGTATTCTATTCTGCTTAAAGGAATTTTAGACAGTTTAACCATTTTTCAATGGTTAAACTGGAATCGGCTGAAAGAGGATTCCAACTTTTTTAAATTTTTTTTATTTTTATTTCCTTGACAAAACGAAATGTAAAGAATCCTTTATAGAAACGGAAAGAGAGACTATTGGCTGTGTTTCGAAACGTTCTGAAAAATACGTAATGTATACGTTTTTATATGCACATAAAAAAGGAAAACATTTTCTGTTTTTCGAGAAGAATATGTCAAAGGTTTCATAACCAGTATTTTGCAACATGACACACGGAAATATGACGTAATATCTTTCCGTTTTCCCAGCCCCCCCCCCCTTGTCGTTAACATCGATGGAACAGAAATCCTGAAGCAGTTTGTTTACTTTTGTTGCTAATGCATGTCTTCCGCTTGGAAGCTAAAACAGAGTATAAAGAAGTTTCGAAATTTAAGAAAAAAACTATACATTATAAGGTAAAGTACCCTAAAGCTGTCACCCAAAAATCAGTTCCTAAAGCTGACACTTTTAAATAAAAAATATATTTAAAGCATTACGAATGTTCTGAAATAATTTAAATGAGTATTTTGTTCTTCTTGAATGGCAAAACTTCTTAAATCCAAAATGGTGGGAAATGTTTTGGAGATTGAGGGTGCTGTCAATTTTGTAAAAAATTCTTAAGCATTTTATTAAGAGGTAAGTGTTTTATATTAAGGTTTAATTGACTTATTACATTAGTTAAGTATTTTTTTTAATTTCAAACATTTGAACAAAGGTTGTAAATTGTATAAATTGTATCAGAAATGTTTTGACCTCAAAAACCTAACAGCTTAGTGGAATGTCCAGTTTAGGAGCCAAAATGTCTCTGTTCTCCAAATGTTGACATAGGTGTCAGCATATGGGGACTAGGACTTAAATTTTATGTTCCTTAACCTGACAACTCATTAGTCTTTTTTAAATCCATATTTTAAAAAAGAGTTTTTAAAAATTTTGATAATTTTACTTTCATATTTTAAAAAAAATACAAAATTAAAGGCAAATATCCAATAGGCAAAAAAATTGGCCACCCAACTCGTTTTTTTCAGAACAAGAAAATATACTAAAGTCATGGGTTATTAATTTGCCAAAAATCACTTGAACAATACAATAAATAACATTTAAATATAATTACCTTTATTTTTCATTTTATTACCTTTATTCCCCCCCCCACACACACACGAATTGTCATGTATTATTACTTCCTGTGCTGAATTTAGTACAGCTGATTAAAAATATTTGTGTTATAATCTGTGTTCTTTTTCTATTTTAGCAATTAATGCATAAGCTATATACATATCTTGTTATTTAATGTCTTATAATAACTTATTAAATTGAAAAATTTGTTTACTTATATCTTACGTTTTGCCCTAACACGATAAGCACCATGTCTTTTTTGACTTCCTTTCCGTTTAGCCCGCAATACCCGATTGATGATGCCTCAAATGCACATATTTAGTTAAAACTTTTGTATATTAAAGTCCCAACAACATCTTCCAACTAGGGATTAAAAAATAGGCAAAAATGATTAATTCTAAAATAAAAAAATTCTGTGTCAGGTTTAGGCATTTATATGTCAGCTTAGGGAGCAAACTTTAATGGGGGTGTCAGCTTTAGGGAAATTTTGCACTTTTTTTATCAAGTCATTAAAATAAATAAATGTTTCAAGAAAGGGGAAATAAATGTGTGAGATCAGAAGAAAAACTATTGTTCTTTACTGAAATAATTTTATTTAGGTAAAATTATTTTGAAAGACATCTCACACAGCCAAAATACTGAACAGTGTCCTTAAAGTGTCAGCTTTAGGGTACTTTACCTTAGATGTTTTTTACCTATGTTATACAACTGGAACATTCCAGGTTCTCTATTACATCTATGTTTTTAGCCATTGTTGCTCCCGCTTTGGACCTTTTTTTTCAACCATTGAAACGGTCAAAAAATGAAAGTGGTAGTTTTCCTGCTTATCGTTTATACTCTCGCGTGGATAAAATTGTGATTATATTTTTTCATCTTCATACCATGGCAACCGTATTGTTATGATAAATAAAAAGAGGACAAAATGCACACATTAATGTGGAGTTTAGATGTTTTTCTATATTTTTCATGAATAAAATATTATTTCAACACGGTGGTGATACGAATTTGGGTGTTCTAATGTAGAAAATGACGGGGACCAGAAACTCAGTGGCAAACATTTTATTTTTAATTTAGAAAAGAGATATTAATTTTCAATGCACATTTCTTCTGCCCAATCTTGATTCTGGCAACAAGATTCACAAAATCATGAACACTTTGATGCCATGGAAACGGTTTTGCTTACGGTCATAGAAGTAGACGATAATAAAATCAACGCAGTATTAATTATTTTTTACATTTTTCGTAAACAAATAAGCAAAAAAGCTTTTTTCAGGTTACAGCTGCAAACGTCATTTTTCAATAGTTAAACTTGTTTTTTTTCCGTTTTTCATTGTTTTTATATATTTTAAAACGTTTTTTAATAAAATAGATGCTATTAAAAACAAAAAATATTATTCACATGAAATTTGTAAAAAAAAATACACAGAAATAAAAATCAATTTGTTATTCAGATGCGGAATAAATGCAGTTAAATATATGAAAATGGAAGAACCAAATAAATTTTTAATGATATAAATCAAAATATTTTCAATTAAAAATATAATTAGCTTCCTCCAGTAATTTAAAGGAATACATACATTTCTACCTCATTCTATGTCAAAGGCAATAAATATAAATTATTTTTTTATCAAATATTTGTTTCTATTTACTTAGTAAAAACTGCTACAATTGTTGAAATGTAATTCATATTTATATATTCATGCTCAGAATAAAGATAATTTGTACGTTTCATCGGTTTTCATTGGTGGTGTCTCTGTTTCAATGAAAACATTCCCATTATATGAAAAACTTGTATTCAAAGTTCAACATTTATTTGATCGTTGGTATGGATTATTAGATTAGTTAGAATATCTTATGGGAATTTTGCTGCTTCAACTTTTCCAGACTTTGTTTCTTCATATGAAGTATTCTCAACTCCTTCCTCCTTTATACTCCGACATCTATTTTTTCCACAAAGAAGTGTCAAAAGAATGAGCACATTATTTTTTTCTAACCACATTATTTCTATTTTTTTTTTTCTAATCACAAGCACATTATTTTTATGTAATCAGTTACAGTTGGAGGTTGAAGTTTAGTATAACAAACGGCAAATAGTTTGTAATTTCATCAAAATACTTTTTATTCTTACTGACACGTGCGTAATATCTCAGTCTTTTCAATACCAAGTTAAATATAATTTTAACCAGCTAGAGAACGTTGCAGAATCACTATTTTAAATAAAAATGAATTATTATCTACACTAATGAAACCACATATTGATGATTTTTTAGCAAAAAATAGATGTTGTCAATATGAAAAAAATGCTGAAGAACCCACTTTAGATGTTTAACCATTTTGCTAAAGTTTAATATAGGAGAATAAAAAAAAATAGTGCGCAAAAAAATTACACTCAGTAAAACTCTTTATTCATAAAACACAGACACACACAAAAACATTATCATCTATTCTCTAAAATAAAACGAACTTTTGTTACTGAAACTTGCAAACGATATTTTTTTCAGATACCGAAGCTAATTAATTTTCTTTGCCCACTTTTACAATATGGAGAAAAAACTTCATTAAGTTACCTTAAAAATTCTTGTGTCGCACCTGTTGCCATCTCATGGAACATAAATTAAATAACGCTTACGGATTAGACTAATTAATCAATTGTCGTTCCACATAACTCTAACGGTTATATATTAAACTATCTAAATCTAGATTGCGAATGAAGTTTTTAAGTCAAAATTTATCTGTCTTTTCCTGATACGAATTACATTAATTTTTATGGAAACCTCTCTCGTTGTTTTCTTAAGAATTCGAATTTTTTGCTCGCCTGAGTATACATTGTTTTTAACAACTGAAAAATGGTTGTTGCTCCGCTGCTGAGAAAATCATTGGAATGGTTAAAAAATAGGTAGTTTTCATGTTCATTAAATCTTATTTATTCTGCAAATAATTTTGCGTTTCCTTGATTCTTTGGATACATTTCTGGCATTTTTCGTAAAGAAACTCGAAATTTTGAAAATCTTTGAAATTTGGTGACGACAAGTAGTTTGTGTCGCCCAAAATCTCCCAATTCATCTCGAGATTTTGAAATATTTCATTCATATCAGTATATGGAAAAACATTTAATTCATCATGGGATTTGAAAAATATTTCAAGCGTTTCGGAATTTGAAAAATATTACAAAATCTCATGATTTGAAAAATATTTCATGCATCTCAGGATTTGGAAAATATTTCATGCATCTCAGATTTGAAAATTATTTCATATATTTCGGGATTTAAAAAATATTTCATGCATCTTAGGACTTAAAAAGCATTTCACTAATCTCGGATCTCTGTAGATTGTATCCGAATCTTTGGTTACACAAATATTGTAATTTTGAATTTATCACGTAAGTGGTCTGCGCTGTTAGTGAGTAAATTGTCAAGGTCATCTATCAAACCTACTAAGATTGCAAAAATCATTTTCCGTTGGTTAAACTGGGAATTGGCAGACATACGGTTCCAAGTTTTTTTTTTAATTCTTCAATGTTTGTTAATTCGTGATTTTTAAACACATAATAAATGCGTTATAAATTCTAAGATTCTCTTAGCGATTTTGGTACTGAAAATATCAACTAAAAATTCCCACCAAATAAGATTTTGGGCTTTTTTCTTTTATTTATGAGAAATTAAGAATTAAATAAGAAGAATTTTGTTCACTTTTGACAAATATTCGGTACATTAATTTGTATGCTTTTTATATATTTTGTTTTAAAATAAACTGGGCCAAGGGGGTGGATATAGATATAAATCCCCCCCCGAAATTTTCTATTTACTGAAAATTTTGTTACATTCTATATAATTGTAGAATGTAATACATCAAAATAATAATTGATGTTTTTATACATATATATCCATAAAAATGTTTCATAAGAAAAGGTATTTATCTTTCTAAGAAAACAACAATAAAATTATGTATTTTTATTTATTACATTTTTGAAAAAGCAAACTTCAATGTAATATAATATATGTATTATGAAAAACAGCAATTTAATCAAAAAATTTTAAATGTATGTAAATGTAAAAGTCTAAATGCTTTAATTTTCAAGTTGTATATGGCACCAGAATATTTAATCTGAAATGTTTTGAAGTAAAATCTGCTAACAGAAAATGTAAAATTAGTTTTGTGTAAATGACTTTAAAATCATTGTGATGTAATGCAGACTTTTAATTCCGAAAACATAAATATTTTTAAAATTAAAGGAAATGAAAAAAATACTTTCTGTAAAAGTAACTAACTGTAAAGTTTTAATGCAACACATACACTTGCTCACAAAAGTAAGTATGCAACTCATAGCTTAAGTCAAAAAGATCTAGTTCTCAAATAAATATAAGAAAAATATTATCTTGGGAGAATGTTGTTTATAGCTTCTGATTCAAGAAATAAAGTAATGAAAAATAAACCAAATCATTATATTTTAAAAAACTTTAAGAGTAATTTTGTTAACTATCAGTAGAAATTTAAATCACAAAAGTATGTATGCACTCTGATTTTTTACTTTTAAATAGGCTGAATGAAACTTTTCGAGTGATTTTTCGTTTTTCAGTGATAAGTTTAGAAGTTCTGCTACAAAGCTTGTAAGTTTGAGCTTTAAGTACATCAAAAATTCACCAATGCCTCCACGTGGAAAAGAATTATCAAAAGATCTAAAGGATGCAATAATAAAACTCGATAAGGAAAGCAAGTCCCAAAGACAAATCGGTAAAATCATAGGCAAAAGTCTTGCAACAGTGCAAAAAAATCATTGAAAAGTTCCAGGCTGAGGGAAATACTCTAAACAAGCGAAGAACAGGACGACCGCCCATTTTAACGGATCGAGAAAGAAGAATTATTTTTGGAAATGTGAAAAAAATCCAAAGATTAGCGCACCAAAATTGACAACTGATGTGAAAAACAATTTTGCGAAGTCATGCAATCCTGAAACAATTCGCCGTGTGTTACGGAAGGCAGGATACCATGGTCGAAATATGCGAAGAAAACCATTTGTTAGCAAAGTAAATCGCAAAAAGAGAATAGATTTTGCAAAAGAAAATGTAAAGCAGGACAGGAATTTTTGGAATTCCGTTATTTTTTCGGATGAAAGTAAATTTAACATCCACGGGTCAGATGGACACCAAAAAGTTTGGAGGAAAGCAAATGCAGCTCTAGAACCAAAGAACATGAGAGAATGTGTAAAACACGGTGGTGGTTCGATTATGGTTTGGGGTTGCATGGCAGCAACTGGAGTAGGAAATTTAGTTATAATCGACGAAATGATGACTCAATATAACTATTTGAATATTTTAAAGAATAATCTATGCCAAAGTGCTTCTAAATTGGGACTCGATGGATCCTTTACGTTTGCAACAAGATAATGATCCCAAACATACTGCTCGAGTTTTTCGGGAATGGCTGCTATATAACGTGCGAAAACAGCTAAAAACCCCACCGCAGTTACCTGATCTTAATCCCACTGAACACTTGTGGGATTATCTCGATCGCCGAATTAGAAAGCAAGAGATCAAAACTAAGAATGATCTAAAAAAAGCCCTTTTGGAGAAGTGGCAGAAAATACCATCTTCTGTCACTCAAAATTTACTAAAATCAGTGCCATATAGATTGAGAGCTGTTATAAAGGCCAAAGGCTATTCAACAAATTACTAATTTGTTTGAAAAATTGTAAAATTTGCAATATTAATGACTTTGTTTTTGTTTGCATACTTACTTTTATGATGTAAATTACATCCTATTTTAAGTTAAGCTCATCTTGCTAATTAAATATTTGTATTTTTTAAATATTTTTCATTTTGTAATTAAGCTCGATTTTGCTGTAATCGAAATAAATCGTTAATTTGAAAACTCTAATATTGTAGGTCTGTTTATTTTCATAGGACATCATTACATACACTCTGCATACTTACTTTTGTGACTAAGTGTAAATGTAGAAAACTTTCCTATCTAATATAAGAATTTAATGTGAAAGGTTTTGAATTAAATTCAAGTAAAATAAAAGAAAATATAATTCTAATTAAACTTGCTAATTTATATGTTCTACTTTTATTATATTGTTCTATTTTTCTTTCATATTTATTTGTTCTTTCTAATGTTCTAATTTTGAACAACGCTTGGAGAATCCAAGCAATATTCTCTTGAATAGGTCCAAAGATTTTCTTTAAATTTTTCTTTCAAAAACGAGTAGCTTTTCTTCCTCTGCTTTATTGAGGGTCCAACATTCACTTCCATACAGCACTATGGGCCGGATTAAAGTTTTATAAAGACTTAACTTAGTGTTAATAGACATAAATTTCGACTTGAAATGACTTCTAAGGCCATAAAAACTTCTGTTAGCCATGAAAATTCTGTTATTTATTTCAATTTTCAGGTCGTTACAACATGCGATCAGAGTTCCTAAATACATAAGCTGTTTTATGGTTTCAAAGGTGTAGGTGCCTATTTTCAGGGGAGACAAAGTTTCTGGAATTTTATTTGTTGAATTAAAAAATTTTGTTTTGTCTGCATTAATAACAAGTCCCTTTTTCTTTGCTGCACTCTCAAGCGCTACAAAAGCGTCGTTACAAAGAAACTACGTAAAGAAAAGTGCAAAACATTAAGTATTAGAAAAAAAATTAGTACAGGTTAACTATGCATTCCAAATTTTCATCGTTATGAAAATAATATAAAGTTTATCGTCTGCTTCTACTATCGTAAGCGAAATCGTTGCCATAGCATTTAAGAATGAACGGTTTTGAGAATCTTGCTGCCAGATTGAAGATTGAGCAGCAGAAATTTGCATTAAAAGTTAATATTTCTGTTTTCTAAATTAAAAATTAAATGTTCGTCATTGAGTTTCGGATCCCCGTCATTTTCTACGATAGAACACCCAATTTCGTATCTACACCGTGTTAAAATAATATTTTATTCATGAAAATTATAGAAAAACAACTAAACTCGACATTAATTTGTGCATTTCCCCTTCTGTTTTATTGGTCATAGCAATACGGTTGAAATGTTATCAAGGTGAAAAAAATTCAACGTCAGTTTGATCTACACGAGAGTAAGAATAAGTATTGATGAACAGGAAAACTACCACTTTTATTTTTTAATCCCTTTAATGGTTAAAAAATAAAAATAGCAGGACACTTTCTTAAAACGTGAGCAACAACCATTTTCCAATGGTCGAAAATATCATGTATTTTAGTATTTAATTTTTTTAAAATATAGTTTAAACATCATGTGTATTGATTATGCATAAGTCTCGAAAAAGATTCGTTTAAATACAGTGGAAACCGCGTAAGTGCACACCGCATAAGTGCATAAACCTCTTGAGTGCAGAATATATCAATGCCACAAAATTTTATCCTATTCGTTTAATGCTATTGAAAACCGCTTTACTGCACACCTTGTAAGTGCACAAACCTCATAAGTGCACTGTTTTTAGGCAATTATTTTTTCTTTCCAATGTAAATTAAACCGGATAAGTGCACAATATATATTTCTAAAAAGTGACACCTCATGCTTTCCCCCCCCCCCTGGTGGATGTTGACACTATTTACTTTAATCCAATCTAAAAACTATTTCCTCCACAACTTCCGCCCCCCCCCCCCATAACTTTTGTTGCGGAAAACAGTATGAGTCAGTTTGTAGAGTCCATTCTAAACAAATTCTTTGACTTGCTTACTCAGAGACTGAGAGAGTTTGTGTAAACTTTCCTGTGCATTATACTGTATTTCGACGGGTTCGAGAAGGTGCTGGTTGATCACATGGGCATCACAGGCAGTCGCCCCTCTCATGACAAAGCAATTTGTGCTCCCGTTTGGTTCGATTTTCCTATGTTCTTCCTAGAAGTCTTTCTCAATTGTGTTCATTTGTTTTGTAACATTTTTAGGAGAGTCTGTTTTCATAATTTTGACTTAGTTTAGTGCATTTCGTCATGACGAAGAGGAAAAGAAATCTTACCTACTTAAATATTGATCTAAATTTACAGATTTTAAACTGGTTAAAATGTAGTAAATTTAGAAAAGGGATAGCAAAAAAGAATATGCTTGTGATTTATCGACAGTTTCTGGAGTTATTCACCAAAAAATGAAGATTAAAGATTTGACAGCGGGGAATAAAACATTTCAGGAAAAGGAATAAGGAAAGGAAAAATACGATGAAATTGATCAAGCGATGAGAGTTAAAGGTGCAAACATTAGTAGACCAATGATTTTGGAAAAAGCGAAAGAATTTTCAAAACTGCTTAGACTGCAGCATTTAGAACCAGCAACGGATGACTTGAGTGATGGAAGAGAATGAAGAAAATGTCTCTTTACATAAAATACATGGTGGAAAATCTGTAAGTGCTAAAGCTAGGGGCAAATGACATTGCATTTATGGTGCGCATTTATTGCCACGGAAAAGGTATTGAATTACAGGAGGAAGAAAAATTGACTCTGAATTTAGGAATTTCGGAAGATGAGTTTATTAGAACTGATGATAATTTGGATTATGAAGAAATTATTGCATAAATTAGAAGTTATGAGAAAGATGAAGGTAATGGAAGAATTAAAGAACACAAGAGTCAGAGTTGTCATGCATAAAGAAGCTGTGCAAGCTCTATTAGTTTTAAAAACTATTTTAAAATAAACCTTGACATGAAAATTATTGGAACCCAAAAATATCCGGTTTTTGACTAAGGAAATTTATAATGTCTTTTTCAATTTTTTTATGTTTCATATTTATTGGACATAATTTACGAGCATATAACGTACAAAAATATAATGTAAAGACCAGAATAGTTAATATTTTAGAGGAGACCGCTTAAGTGCAAAAACCGCATAAGTGCACAGAATTCTGATGCCGCATCGATGTGCACTTAAGCGGTTTTGACTGTAGTTGCATTCAAATACAAGTTTTTACTGACTAAACTCAACATTAATTTGTGCATTTTCCCACTGTTTTATTGATCATAACAATACGGTTGCCATAATATCAAGGTGAAAAAATTCAACGTCAATTTTATCCACACGAGAGTAAAAATAGAAATTAATCCACCAATCAGCGATCGAGAATAAAATTTCAATGACATTTTTTCAAACATCATAATAACAACCATTTTCCGGTGGTTAATAAAAGTGCATAAAGACCTTTGACAATTTTATATTAACGTAATATTATTAGATTTATTTATTATCAGCCGAGTAATAAAACATTCATAAAAACCACTTAATGAGAAAAACATAAAGCGCTGTTATTTAAATAAGCCGAAAACATCGCCATAGCTTCTTTAAATATGTGACATTATTACACGATGTCTTTGTATCCTTTTCCAGATAACGACGCCTCTTTTGTGTTATAGACATCTCTTTTGTCGTCCATTTTCTTATATGCATAAAGAACTCATCTTCTTAGCGGATGTAATTAGATTTCCTTTATAAAATCTAATAGATAAAGGAAAAATAATGCGACCCCAGAGAGAGGGGAGAGGTTAGACCCTATAAAAACAATAACACGAAAGTTGGAAAGTAAGAATTAATATTACGGAGGTGGTTGAATTAGTCATTCAATTCAATTATAGTTATAAGTAAGGCGTGGATGTTGATGATAATTGCATTTTTATGCATGTTTTGAATTTTTTCGTATTTTTTCCTATTTTGAACATTTTTAGCCTTTATAGGGCACTTTTTTTATGAGTCATTATAACCATTGAAAAATGGACGTTGAACTTTATTATTCGATTGCTGATTGGTGGATTCAAAATTTTCGAGATTTTTGATTGGAGGAGATTTTGCTTTTCTTTTTGGGAAAAAAACCCTGTTTGGAAGGTAATAGATAAATTTTATAATATTGAATATTGGGCGCAAATATGTGTCAAATCTTTAAGATTCGGTTAAATAAAGGTAATAATATAGAATGGGAAGGAATAAATGTCGCAGGGCTTTTTTTAAGTATTTGCATTAAACTTCGTATCGACAAAATCACTCCAATCTTGGGAGAATTAAGTAAATCTAGGTACTAATATACTAATGGGTATAAACCTCTCTCGGAGGAGGAAAAGGCAGCCAGAAGAAAACAGCAGAATGCGTTGCAGTTAAAAAAACGGAGAATGGATCCCGAATTAAAAGCTCACGACAACAAATTGCGGAATGAAAGAAGGAAACGGAAACGGGAGATGGAAGCTGCATCAAAAAGTTCTAAACACCCACGGCTTGAGAGCTTGGCCGGCACTGGTCGTGGGTGTCAGGAAGGTGTTTTGACAAATGTGAATGAGTCCTTTTATTTTCATTCAACATCTACTAACGTAACAGTGGTATCTAAAGGCTGGGCTAAACTGGAAATGAGATTCATGGAAGCTATTTCCGACGGCCCCATAGATAGGTGCACCTGTTGCGATTAACTTTGATTCAAAATCTCCTTGATATATAAAATCTTGGAAAGTATTCTATTCTGCTTAAAGGAATTTTAGACAGTTTAACCATTTTTCAATGGTTAAACTGGAATCGGCTGAAAGAGGATTCCAACTTTTTCTTTTTTTTATATATTTGGGCTACAACGCGGATAGTGAATCGGCCTTGAAAACCTAGGATCAACATTTGCCGTATGACAGCATGTTTGTTTATAGGCGTCAGTCACAGAACTATACGATGAATAAACGGAGTAGATTATTTATAAAAATTACGCTTGGCGTAAGAAAACAAAATACGCTGAAAAATAAAAACAACTTTGCACCCGTCAAAATATGTTTCGATGTTGACAATGGTCTATGTACCGTATTTATGCAACACAGCTCAAATCAATACTAATCACTATCAGAATTCGATCTTTGAAAAAAAAAGTTTTTTCCTTGCCCATGAAACTATTCTAAATCATTTAACTTACCCGGAAAACTCATTGATTTTCACACTTTCTTTCTTGTTAAGAACCTCATGCAAACTAAAAAAAAATAAATTAATCTTCTTTTTTCAAAGTAATTACTTTCGACATTCTTGAATTCCTCGAAACTGAAAAAAATAGAAGTTTAAAACTTGTCTAATATCATGGCAAAAAAAAATGGCGCACTTAAGATTTATTTTGCGTAAAATGGCTCCTTGAAGACACCGGAAATCGGAAGTAAAGTGTTTTTTGTCGTCGAAAATTATAGAAAAAGAAAAAGGGAATTACATAAAATTATACATCTTAAACGGATTACATATTGTAGTAAAACAAAAGAAAACTTTAAAACGAACGTTTTTAAGTCAAAAATAATTAAAACAATAGTACATGGTCTCTCTTTACTTCAAAAATAATGCATTGATAACTCTTAACATTTTTTATTTGATACGGTGCAAAACCCTTGTGAACACATAGTATTTATATTTAAAAAAGCATAGGATTTTACTCATTTCATAAAACTGTATTTGTTAATTTTAACCATTGGCTGAGTTAATTTATTTTTTATCGATACCCAATGAAAAAAGTCCAATTTCACAAATGAAAAGGAAATTGAAATTCATTGGAAACTGAAACTGAAAACTGAATATTACTTCTTTTTGAGTAAACCATTTTAATTTACATAAATAAAAGGAATTAAGTAATTAGAATGCTTATTTGTTATTAAAAATATTCAACAGACTTGTTGTGACCTTTGATCTAAATTAAATCTAGTGTTTATCCATCTAAAAAATCTAGTGTTATAGTTTAAATCTAATGTTTTAGTTAAATCTATCTAAAATCTAGTATTTTAGTTAAGTAAAACAGCGTTTTTGAAATATATAAATATTTAATCACTTAAGTACATAAAGCTTATGTTTGCAATATTATTTTCGCTTCACAAATAACTAACTGAAATTTGCCCCATCATAATGCATTATAAATAGTATTTCTTTAAAAAAAAACTTATAAATCTGAAGAACATAATCTAGTAAGCAAATGGAATCAAACAAGAGAATTCCTGGAATTCTTTAAAATTATGCTTTGTTTTTACAGCGTAGTTCCTTTAATATTTCATTAGAATACATTGACTTAGGTCTACTAAGAGTATTGAACGTCATAAATATAAATCCGACGATACTTGTTATGCAATAAATTAATGAAAAAAATAGCCTCTTAAATGAGGAAGAATGAAGAAATGGTTAGATTGCACCATTTTTGTAATTAAACATTGTCTTTTATAAACAAAGGAAAGAAAAACCATATGAAGGTAAAATATAAAAGTTATAATATCTTACAAAATTCAAAACACTTAAAGCATAATAAATTGAGCATAAATATTTTAGCTTCAATTTATAGTTCGCGTTTTGATGCAAATTTTCGAACCCATAACTATTAAAAACCTTTATCCACCAAGAATAAAAATCACCCAAAGGTAAAAGAATTTATTTTGAATGGCTTGATCATATTGTAAAGGCAGAAATACAGTTTATTCTATCGTTTCTTACGTGAACTGCACTAATGATGCCATTTTAATGTCAAATTGGATTTCCGTAGTGAATGGTAAAAGGCCACGCGATTTCAATTCACATGCTTCAATTCGCAAGGTTTGAATCAGGAAAATAATGAAATTTTCCTCAGCGATTTACTTATAAATGAGATATGCATTAAACCAATTAAACGCAATCAAAAGATGTGCTTTAACATATCGTCTGCAAATAAAAGAAATAAAATAAAGAAAGAGGGAAAAGAACATTTTCTCTTTATATTTCAAATGGTCTTAATAAATCATTTAAATAAATTTAGTATGAATTGTTTTGCATGCGTTTCAGGAATTTTAAATTGCATGACTGATATATATATAAGGACACATACCGAAAACGATTTATGCTCGATAAAAAAGGGTTTTTCCTTTTAGAGATATTTATTTATAGTAGACAAACGTTGTTAATTATGTATACAAGATTTATTTATCAAAAGGTTTGAATGTTTTCCGTATGTATGCAATTCTGTTGAATAGGAAATACGATGCAATTAATGCTTATTACTTTTTCATTTAAATATGCATGACTGATTTAAGGACACATACCAAAAAGGTTTTTTGCTCGTTTGGTGATTTTTATTTTTTGGTAGGCAGATTTTTTAGTATATGTGCGAGTTTTATTTATCCAAAATTTTGCATTAATTCCATTAGCAAAGACACCCTTAAATTCTGACACTTAACGAAAGTATCAAATCCTTGAAATAGGTACTCCATGTAGCAGAAAATATATATGTAAAGCGAAGGTATTTTCATTGGCACACCAAAACTATTAGGGTAAAAACATCATAGAAAATCTATTATGAAAACAAAACATTGTGCTATTTACATTTAAACTTTATCATTTCTTTCAATTTTAAGCTTTTTTAACAAATGAAAACTACTACTCGGTACCATTAATGGTACATTATTGGTACATCGGTACCATTTTAGTACCATGGATGATGCGTTTTCGTCATCATTTCGCGTTTCAAAATGATGGAATTTCATATCGAGAAAAAACATGTGAATTTAAATGTAAAACACGTTAAATGCGAACGCTTTTAACTACTTAAACATTTAAATTTCAGATTGCTCATCTTGCTCAAGATTCTCAAGATTGCTCAGATTGCTCGAGTAAGAGATATATTTTTTTTCATTTTAGTTAAATTGCATATATTGTACTCTTTATAAAATTGTTTTATTACTTTGCACGCACACTCATTCTCTTAGTAAATCATTTAAATATTTCCTTTTTTACATTTTTCTATATTAATAGAATTTATTGTGTGGATGCTGAATCCCTCTAAATATTATTAAAAGTTGATAGAAAAGCTATTGAATATTAACAGAAAAAAATAATAGAATATACATGGAGATTGATAGAAAATAAATGAGATAAAAAAAATATCCTTAAGATAAAAAAAAATTATTCTAAGAATATTGTATCTTTAAATAACAAACTGGTACAATTAAATTATGGACCCAGCTAACACACATACGTTGGCCCAACGTAACTTTCAAACGCTGGCCCGACGTAGAAATGGTACGTTGGAAAACGGTTGGCCAACCGTTGGATATTGGTTATTTTCAACGCATTCCCAACACTTTTCCAACGTTGGCCCAACGTTCAATATATATACAAACCTAAGCATTTTTCAAACAACATGTTATATTGCTTGATATGGATAACAAAAAAAATCTTATCATACGTATAAACATTACAATTACTATAAATACAAAATATCTGTAAAAAACAAGAAAACATATACCTTTATTCTTTGAAATAAAACCGGAAAAAATACAAGCATCAACTCGTTAGCACTAAAAAATAAAAATGGAGATTTCAGTTTTTGAATACAGCAGATGTGCCCGCGTGAAATTTCACTTCTTCGCCAATCAGAAGTGATTGTTGTACATCGTAGTTTTGTAAACGTATTACCATCGGTATGCCAACCGTTGCGATGCCTACGGTTGCGCGTCCTACGGTTCGCCAACCGTAGCAAGAAAGATGGCAGCCAACGGTTTTTCATATAACGTCTTTCCAACCAAACGCCTACTATTTACTTTCGGGTGCCAACGTTTATCCAACGGTCCATCCAATAACCAACGTTTAGCCAACGGATTGCCAACATGTATGTGCTAGCTGGGAAGCCAGGTGATGGTCTCTCATCTGGTAGTTGTTTCAAAATTAAGAGATCCAAGAGTCTGAGCTTAGTCGGACTTCCACCCACTTGGGCTCGCTTGAAGGAAATCGTCTCCCTTAGACCATTACCTAGCCATCGGACGACTGGGTATCAGCAATAACAACAACAAACGTTTAATATAGTCTTTAAACGTTGAGTTTTTCATCCTTTTGCAAGTAGCATGAGAATGTTATTAAATTAACTTTTAAAGAAATGTGATAAATAATTTTTCAATGCAAGTGACTTTGACACATGTAGCTCCCCTAGCAAAACAGCAAGGTTTAAGTTAATGCAAGGTCAGTGTAACCACGAACCTAAAGAGAAATATAATCACAAAAAGCTATTATAAAAATCTAAAAATATGAGAAAAGACAGTGTGTGCTTTACAATTATCTTTTCAAACGTTTCATTCAATCTGGGCTGAATAGAATCCTATCTTTACAAAATGATTTAATTAACATCTTCAACTTTTAACGACAATGAATATAAAAGAGAAACTTCTCGTGTATTACATGATGAAAGAACATTTAACACGCAATGCCATTTCAAAGCCATTTTGAATTACCTCACCAAGACGCATCGCTCACCATGAACAATAATTACATCTTTTTAAGCGTGTTGTGTTTAAAACATGAAAGAGGAAGTTCAAAGCATGATGATGTATTCATGATCTCGCACAGTAGCCTTAGTGGACAGGATTTAAACAGTATTTTACCATGAATGGGTTTTTACAAGTTTTGTTTTTATCATCTCGGATGAAACATGTTTTTCAAATGGTTTTTTACCACTTTCAGAAAAAAAAAATTGATTGCTGGTGTTGCTGCCATTTTCGGAAACATTTAGCTTGAGGGGAAAAAAGAATAAAATTAAGAAAAAACTGGAACCCCTGCCGGCGTTTCCTGCTTAACTATTGGAAAAAGGTATTTGCGACTGCAAGCAGCAGAAAGTTTTTTTTTTTTAATGAAAAAATATAGAACAAATCTGAACTCTGCACTGATTTTAACTATCGTTTGTTTCTACTATCGTAAGAAAAACCGTTGTTGTTCTTCTTCTTCTTCCTACCCCCTAAGGGGAAATTAGTAGAGAATATAGGACCTAAGTCCTGTCTCCCTGCCTTTTGTGAGGCTGCATACTCTCCCTACTGGGAGAACACGTCGCACCTACTGGAACAATTGCCGCAGACACCAACAGATGGCGCCACGGACTATACACCTTCTACAATTTAGGCATAGACTCGAAGGAGAAGGTTACTCCAGGTCCCTGCACCCACGGCG
>Ga0115856_100032_pt2 | contig 21469 bp, 10 predicted proteins | sample InSIn4gowninarea_FD_83870 | JGI IMG/M metagenome (GOLD analysis project Ga0115856, IMG submission 83870)
TCCGGTTGTGGCGCAAATCATGACCTTCTTGTTCTCAGGTGTGCTGCATGAGTTACTGGTCGGTGTACCAACGCACGCATTCGTCTGATGTGTTTTGCTATACTTATGATGCGTAGTGGATCGGAACCGAGCGCTGAAAATTGAGCGCTGAGTCTTGAAAGCCAAAAAGTACACGATTAGATGCTGATATGTGAAGGATTGATAGATAATGGAAGGAAACGGAAACAGGTAAGGTGTATATATACTTATGGGCAAATCAGATTCCCTTCGTTCTTTTTCTCGATCTGTTTTCCTTTTCATTTCTCGGAGCCTTTCGTGATGTTCTTCTCGGATCCCCCTTCACGTTGCTGGTTTTCCACATCCCCTCCGTTTTTTTTTTTTGAGTCTCGAGATCCACATCTCCGTGGTCATATGGGTTTTCGTGATGATTAAATATCTTGATGGGGCCCTCCTGGTTGCAAAAGGGGTTGCTTGGAAATGACTAATTGAAGGGTGGTGGTAAAGATGTAAGTGTCCGAGATGACGTGGATGCCTGGTGCTTTCGGCTGTTGCTTCCTGGCATCGAGATGTTTAGATATTCGGTGCTCAGTCGATCATGTGTTGATCTGCCGACGAGTTGCTTCTCGCGTCGAGTGTGATCCAGTGATAGATCTGAGGTCGAACTCATGTTGATCCAAGGGTTGTCCAGGCAGTGTCCTCGTCCTCATTCGAGTGTTGATCGTTGGGACCCTCATTATCAGGGCCCTCATCATCAGGACTCTCATCATTAGGGCCGACAAAGAGGCTATCCTCCTCCTCGCCCTCTTTCTGAGTTCTAGCCTTCGCTTTCTCCGCCCGTTTCATCTTCTCAATCTTAATTCGTTGCGCAGTCGCCATCCTCTTTGCACCGATGAAGCTGCATCCCATCATCTTGAAGGCGTTGTAGGCACTTTCAAGGAAGCGGTCATGATACGCGCACAACCATTCGGTCAACTTTCTGAGTTCCTTGGTCGAGCTGCAAGGGACAGAGAACGGGATGCCCGCCGCGAGCACTTTGACGTTTTCTGCGCTCACGATGGTGTGTTTGACCGGATTGGTGTCCTTGGGCTGGATTATATTGAAAACAGGCTTGTTCGATATTCCCACGTGGAACTTCAGCATGTGCTGAATTTTGACTTGTCTTTTTGGGTCCTCAGAGCCGTACCCGACGAGGATGCAAGGGCGGCCTTTGCTATCGAGGACCCACAGGAGTTTTTCGTGGTCGATGCTGGCAACGGCGACGTTATAGGTTGGGAGCACGGCGCGAGCGAGGTCCATAGTGCCTCCTGTGTAGAGATATCAGCTGATGTTTCTGCAGGCGAATCCAGTGTTTCCATACTGAGACCGGCGTCTTTACTCATGATGAATACTGTCATCGATGCGACCAAATGGAGTTGCGGGTCGTCGTGTAATGAAGCAATAGAATGAGGTTGAATGAGAAGGAGAAGCAGAGACGGATGTCTTGAAGGAAGAAGGAAGGGTCGGTTCGGAGGTAGAAGGTTAGAAGATGAGTGTAGCTAAGAGTACTGACTTGGTGCTGTCCATTCGAGGTTTGTTCTACTGAGTGGAGACGATCACCAAGTGAACGGAAAGTGAGTTTCAAAAAAAAAAAAAAAAAGCCATAGAAACGGCGGATTGTGTCTCATTGATTCAACATCAGAGATATAGAGGTCGGGCTTGTACGATGCTGTAATCGTCAAGACGTAGAACGGGCCATCCCTGTTATTTCAACGGAACCGTGATCAAGAGAGTGGTCACAGATCAAGAATGGATTTTGTAGCAACCCGAGTCGGAAATGGATAAATGATGGACGAGGATATAAGAACAGTCATCAAATTGGCAGCTACCTCTCGCTCGAGTCGTGATAGGTAATATGGTTGTTTTCAGAATCCGCAGATGCCTCGATGCGAGGTACTGAGCACTCTTCTGCTCCAAGTGAACGACTTCTGGATTTCTGGTGAACGACTTCTGAAGTTCTTATTCTTACGACCACAGTTGCGGCTTACTGGCGCTACCATATTTGGCCTGCCAGGCAAAGAAGTACATGAGAGCGGCGAGGGGCTGGCCCACGAGACAGAACGACACCCAGAAAATCAAATTTCCCACAAGCTTTCCATTGATGCCTTTCATCTTGGCTAAGGGATCGGTCAGGAAGATCAGAGGGAGTTGAAGGATCATGCCAGCGAAAGCCACGCCTACGACCGTTGTCAGCATTCGTGTGGGTCGCAAATCGAGAAAAGAAGGCGGAAAGAGAGGGAATAGAGTCAAGACTAAACAAGAAGCATACCGAGAATGTTGTGCGTTGGTACACCGACCAGTAACTCATGCAGCACACCTGAGAACAAGAAGGTCATGATTTGCGCCACAACCGGAGGCACACCTCTGCCGACAAGTGGCGAATAGATATGCCTCTTCATGAAATGGAAGACGGGCTTGTTCCAGCTTGACCAGTAACCTCTGACTCCGGTGGTGTTCCACCAGTCTCCGTAGAACTCTCTGTCTGCGAAACGCATGACCTCGGATAAAGCGTTGAGGAATGACTGGAACAAGGCAAAAAACCCAGCAAGCCAGCAGAAGAGCGAAATCGTGGAGAGCTTCATAAGACGTTCTAGTATCGATGGCAAGTCCAGGGATGAGATGCCGCCAACAGAGTTCTGCAACAAGGGTGCGGCATATTGCGCGCTAGCAACCCAGATGACAATGCTGAGACCAATGACCTCGGCGAAGCGCTTGAACACAAACGTCCAACGAATCCGATCGGTCCTAGGATAGACGGGCTGGTAGACTAGAGTAGGAGCCCACCAGAAATAAGTCAAATTGCGGAGGGTGATGTTCTTCGGGTACGGGCACGAGTTGTACAGCTCTGGCAAAGGCGCAGAAGCGTGGGGGTAAAGCAGAGCGTGTCGCAAATCACGGTTGGTGAATGCGTACGAGCAAGTCTTGAGCCACACAATAATTGCGTGTAGCTCGCACAGCGTGCCGATTCCAGGATGGTGTATGTGGTAGTACACTACATACGTCGCAATGGCGAGGTTCAATGTAGCGTTTATTCCATGGGCAAACGCGACCAGATACCAGGCGGTGCGGAAAGCTCGTAGTTCGCGATATCTCTGAGTGGAATCCATGTCATTGTCCTTCTTTTTCGTCCTGGCGATGGCGCCTTTGGCTTGCTGAGCGGCGACCAGTTCAATAACGTAGGCGACAAAAAGATGGCAGGGCACAAGAAAATAGAGAATGCTACCATAAACGACATCCTGTCTACGATAATCGTGGCAGCGAATGCAGATGAGAACGCCGTACTTTCTGAAGTTCTCAATCATCAATCGCAAGTTGGACACGACTGTCAAGGATGTCAGCATCGGTCTGCTACCGTTACAACTGGCCCATCTGTAGGACTGACTGATGACGAGGGCACCCAGGTTTCTGAATCCGAGGAAGCTGGGACTCTCCTTGGAGTCATGGCTCAGACACGAAGTCCTGTTCACCGAATGTACCGCAAAGGTATGTCTGTACTTCCTCGGTGCCTTGTACGAGGGCGAGGCTGCCTTCCGAGATTCCTCGACTGGGATTGAACCTCGAGGCACCGCCGATGGCACTTCACGGCTGGTCGTGATGGCAGTGTCAATGACAGTCGCCATGTTCGCAAGACAGTCAACGGGATTGTTGCGAGTCAATGGAAAGCACAAGAGGCAATATGCGACTGCAAGCAAGACGTGTTTGCTGAATTGTAGCTGACGTACGTCGGTCACCTAGCGCAGCTGATTACGGTGTTGGAGTGCGCCGTACACAGAAGGTGAATGCTTGCAGGTGATGCTTGCAGGTGATGCTTGCAGGTGATGCTTGCAGGTGATGCGTGCTGGGCGCGTAGGGCGTGCGGGATGGTTATATACAGGCGACGACAAGGCTCACCCCTTTTACCGAGCCTCTCGGAGTGACAAGGCAGTTACAGGATACAGCACGCATGTTGAGTATTGGACCAATTGATCGGTAGCATCATTCCACTGCCAACGGGGGGGTGCTCCTGCGGTTGAGCTCCCCGCTCTCCCCAACTTCCTTGCGAGCGGCAACCGAAGCCCTGCTGCGACACTCGGCGGCGTTGATGTTGGCAGGCGCGGTCATGCTTCTTTCCCGACGGCCACTTCCTCTCGCGCATGCCCATGCTCTCACGTGTCTTGCTATACCGGGCCATGCATACATGTAATAATACATCGAGCCAGATCACTCAAACCAACAGCCGACGCTTTGCTTGATTCCGTGGAGGCTCGGTTGTCGAGAACGACTGTCTGCCGTCACAGCGTCTTCACGCGACGTGCATCGAAACCAACATTCTTTCTCCGCTCCACTGCCTATAAACCTGCAACATCACACGGCCTGGGAATCACGACTGGGCGGCTCGAATCTCACTGACAGGCGCGTCGCGCATTGTCGCTCGCAAGCTTGCTCTACGAAATATGGATGGACAGTTCCAGGCCGATGGCCAAGGCCATGAGGGTTTCCGCGCAAGGACGAGGATGTCGAGGAGTATGTTATGTCCTCGTTACCTCACGTCGTGTCATCGAAATGATAGTGATGTCCGAAACGACCGCGCATTAACACTTTGTCCAGGGCCCGCAACAGACTACAGCTCCGCAATGGCGCAGTGGGTGATAAACCGACGGTCTCAGCGTAGCATACCTCTTGGCTTCGAGTCCGAGAGACCAAGTCCGAGCTATGTAATTGATGTGAGTCGCCATTTGACTAATTATCCTACTTTTCAAGCATAGAGTGGTGGTGTCGTGGTATCGCGAAACTTACCCTTGTTGAACACGCTTACTGACTCTACGTGAAGATTCTCCCTCCTGCCGCGAGAAAAGGAAACGCTGTCGACTCGATACCGGCGAAGCATCTTCATTCCTCCCTTAACAAGATGCGCCATCCTGTGAATGTGGTGAAATGGACTCCAGAGGGGCGGCGTTTGCTCACAGGTAGTACTAGTGGTGAATTCACCTTGTGGAACGGCACTGCCTTCAATTTTGAGACTATCATGCAGGTACGACTGGTTGGTGTTGTCCTCCAACATGACAGATGCTGACCCAGTGACCCAGGCGCACGACAGTGCCGTACGAGCGGTAGTGTATTCACATAGCAACGACTGGCTCATTTCGGCCGAACAGTCCGGAATTGTCAAGTACTGGCAGCCCAATTTTAATAACTTCAACTCCGTACAAGCACATACTGACCCGGTGCGCGATCTTGCCTTCGCTCCGACCGATTCGAAATTCGTCACGGCGGCAGACGATGCCACGCTGAAGATCTTTGATTCCGCCGCCGGAGTCGAGGAGGCGACGTTGACCGGTCACCAGTGGGACGCCAAGTGCGTCGATTGGCACCCTTCCAAAGGATTGCTGGTATCGGGTTCGAAAGATCATCAGATCAAACTGTGGGATCCTCGGACCGGCAGGTGCCTGACGACTTTGCATGGCCACAAGAACACGGTCAGCAAAACCTTGTTTGAACCACAGAACGGAGTACTTCTGGCATCTTGTGCTCGTGACCAAACGGCTCGAGTCTTCGACATACGCATGATGCGAGATGTCTTCCTACTGCGCGGCCATGAGAAGGATATCAGCACCCTCGTGTGGCATCCTATCCACTCGTCAATGCTGACAACGGGTGGCGCTGACGGATCCATGCACCATTACCTTCTGGACGAACAAAACCTCCCCGAGGGCGTTGCCCCTTCACTGTCACCATACGATGCGCCAGAAAATTCAGATGCATCCGCTCAAACCATCTACCCAGCTCACAAGATCACATATGCTCATGACTTTGCCATCTGGAGTCTCGATTGGCATCCTCTGGGTCACATTCTGGCTTCGGGATCTAACGACCGAGCAACACGGTTCTGGTCACGGCCGAAGCCAGGGGACAGCACATACAAGGACGACAGGTGGCACATTGGCCAGACAGCTGCAGAAGCGCAAGGGACATGGAAACGAAGCGGCGACCGCGCGGCACGAGAAGAAGAGGACGAAGCCGAAGATGAAGCCGACGGTCTGGAGGACCAGAAAATGCCCTCCCGACAGCCCATGCTACCTGGTCTGCCGGGTATTGGGGCAGCCCTCCCGTCGTTCCCAGACGGCACAAGCACAGGCGGCGCCCAGCCACTCCCTTTCCCACCTCCACCGAACCAGGGCGACTTCCTCAACAACATGCACAATCAGCCTGGTGGTGTTGCCCCTCCACCATTCCCCAGCCTGCCGTTCCCCATGGCACCTGGCAGTCTTCCGCCGGGCCTCCCTCAAGGCGTCGACCTCGACCGTCTGAAGCAAATGTTCGGCGGCCAACTACCTCCTCCCCCGACCCTGTCTCAACACCAGAACGGACACTTCCCTCCTCCGCCTCCAGGGTTCCCTGGTGCCCCGCCGCCTTTACCGGGCATGTTACCGCCGGGCTTTGCACCTCCGCCTGGGTTTCCCCTCCCCCCGCCAGGCGGCATGGGCTTGCCTAGCCAACTGCATCAGCAGCATCAGCAGCACCAGCAGCAGCAACAAAACGCCATAGCTGCTGGAAACAGACGTAGAGTGCCACTTCCGAGCCAGCAGGAGAGTCTGCAGGAAGAGATGAAGCGAGGCAAATTCAGCAGAGCGAGATGAGAGGATTGACCGCAGATCTTGTTTGTTGGATATCGTGACCGTGCCTGCGTCTTTTCGCTGCAGGACGCCCGACAACGGCGCCTCTGCATATCCTAACATGCATGAATGAGCGGCGTCGCCTCTGGAGGAGTCCAAGGATACAGGAATGAATAGCACGGGCTACACTGGGGTCGTCCCAAAGCTCACCAGGCTGACGACAGGAAGAACACGTGAGAAGGGATTAGAAGAATACGAAGAAAAGTGTACTCTGGTGAATCAATTTATCTTTGATACCCCCTACCATTCTTCTTCGTCCTTCGGGCCGTGTGCCTTTTTTTTTCTACAATATTTCTCGTTGATGTGTGAATTGTTGCGGTTTCTTACTGCTGTTGCTGCTATGGGTAGTGATTGGCGTGTGCCGTGGCGCGTATGCGCGTATGTTTTTCAAATCAAATGTTGGTATAATCGAGTTCCTCGTCAAAGAGAAAGAGGCCCAGCTCGAGTATCTATAACGCCCTGGAGAGAGAGAATCACACCCTTCAGCCAGCCCTCCTCTTTCCTTCCTTCTATCCCCTCCTGCTCCCCCTCCCTCCTTCCCTTCCCGCAATCTAAAACGCAAGCTTCCACCCAGAAACAGCAGTCAACGCATACAGGCCCAACTGGAACAACCACATGGGTGTACCAATCAACCTCCCCTTGCCATCACTCCTCCCGGGGTTCGTGTAACCGACGGCATAAGCGACACGGGCGACGGACCACCCGAGGCCGAGCAACGACGCGGTGACGGGATAGCGCACGCCGGCGACGAGCAGGGCCGCGAGCACGGAGCCGTGGTTCTCGAGGTAGTTTCCGTGGGCGCGCTGCGCGCAGTTGAACAGGTACAGCGCGTGCTTCTGCTCCGGTGTCGCGGCGCCCGCCAGGTGGGCGCTGTCGGCGTAGGGCGTCGGGTAGCCCAGGCCTGCGGCTTTGCGGTATTGGCCGCTGCGCACGCCGTGCCAGGTGTTGAGGAAGAAGGTCGAGACGGCGGTCAGGACGACGTAGCTGATCGAGGAGGTGGGTTAGCTATGGTGGTTTTGGGGGGGAGGGGGGAGTATGTATGTACCCGTATTCTGGCTCGATGGTGAAGGTGGTTGCGGGCATTATCGCGGTTGTTGTTTTTGGCTTTCGAAGTGCGTGGGTGAAGGGGTTTTCTCTCTACGCAATCGATTGACTTTCAATTGAGTGAAAAGAAGAATCGAAAGATCGGGTGGATTTCTTTGTATTTCTTCTGTTGCGAATGTGGCTACCTGAGAAGGCCAGGGGGGCTTTCGCTCGAGCGAGTGCACCCACCGCCGTGTCTGGCCACGGCACCCCGGAGCATCTTTCTATCCGCTTTTCTCTGTCCTCGTTTCAGCGCGGGGGGTGAGACAGGCAGTCGATGGCGGACGCCTTTGGTTTGGTGTTCGCTACATTTACAGGTACAGGTGAGAACAGGAAGTAGTCAGGATAGACAGATGGAATATGGATATATGTATTTTAATATAGGCAAGATGCATGGGCGATGCTTGTGTTGAGTAATCACGAGTGCTGGGGGCTCGTCACGTCATCTCTGGCTTGGATGCCGAGCTGTACTGTAATAATTATATAATGTAGGACTTCCATGTCTGTAAATATATGGACCATTCTTAGACCATGATCTCGTCGTTGGGGAGTTGCATAACCGTGCATCTGTATGCAGGGTGAGTCTGTCATAGCACTGTACAGCATATATCAAATATGGGTGGAGTTATTAGAAGCAGTACCCGTCCCTGTACGCATCAAGGCATGTGCATGTGCGGTCTACAGCTTGTGTTTGAGGCACCCTGGCCATGATATCAATTAATCCCTCCAAAGAACAACCAACATTCATTCGCTCCCATACATGAGTCTCCTCGCTGAGGTTTCGGCGGTTATCCTTACACTTTACACCCTCTGTCTCGCGCTGTAAACAACACTAATCTGCAGGTTCGGACGTGTTTGACATTGACGTACTGTATATGGGTTCGCTCTACGAAATTTTTGGTTGACCGGTGGTAGGCAGGGGTTCTACAATTGCTTCAGCGAGGGTTTTTATAAGTATATGTATCAACACAGGCACACATAGCATAGCACATAAATGCCCCCTTGATATACCTAACGAAGCACCGGGGAAAAGGACCAGCATACGGCATAGATTTAAGTTGGTAATTTGTACCTTTCGTGTTTAGTGTTGTCGATGCGAGCCATCAACGCCCGACACAACGATATGGTAAACTATGGACTAAGAAAGAAGGCTGATGCCCTCCTTCTCCTCATATGTACCTCGATGTGCGAGGATGGGAGCCTTTCCCTCCATCGAGCTGTTGCATTGCCCCCATTCTTCCGAGTCACCCCAAACCCCCCCCCCCCCCCCCCCAAGTCTTTAGGTTCCAAAAGATAAAATTTAACTCCACTTTTGCAAGATTTCACCCACTTACCGATAGGCGGATTTCATCTTTTTGCGGAAATAATACAAGAAACATTCTCCGATAGGGGGCGCGACGACAGAATATTCACAAGCCTTCTAGATATAAGAAGTCTTAAAGGCTGAAACTGATGTCTTAAAGGATTCCCTTGCATGAAACTGTATTCAGATACGAATATTTTGTGAGCATGTTTCCCCTTGCATATAAGCCAAAATTGTGTTTAAAGATCTTATCGAAAAATAATTCGAAATTTTAGGCTATATTTCATTACGTTAAAATTTGGAAGCTGATCTTTAGCCCATCTGCATAAGCAATTAATGAATTTTTCTCTTAGCAATTAGTAGTTTTTTGCTAATGACTAATTTTCAATAGAATACTTGAATTCTTTATAGTTACTTATATTCTATCACTTATACTTTGTTATTCGAATTACTAACAAAATTCGACGGCAAATTGGATTTTCGGTCGACCAATCGTTTTTGGTCTAACAGACCGGTAGTCAATTGGCTTATCCGTCAACCAGTTTTTCAATCAACTGCTTTGACAGTAGTTGATCAAACGGCTGTCGATCTTGACTTATTTATCTTGACTTGTCGATCAATAGACTGTCAATTAATTGGGTGGTCATTCAACAAACTGTCAGTAAATTGGCTTATTGATCAATGGACTTGTTTATCAACAGAATATGAGTCTATTGATTTATCGGTCAACCAGCTTGTCAATCAGTTGGCTTGTTTATCAATCATCAGTCAATTGGCTATGGATCAACCATCAGTCAATTGGCTTGAGGATCAACCATCAGTCAATTGGCTATGGATCAACCATCAGTAAATTGGCTTGTGGATCAACTATCAGTCAATTGGTTTGATGATCAACTATCAGTCAATTGGCTTGTTGATCAACTATTAATCAATTGGCATGATGATCAACCAGCAGAGTATTGGCTTGCTGATCAGCCATCTGTTAGTCAGTTAACTCATTGATCAATTAGCTTATAGATCAATCAACGTTTCTGTTAATCGACTTGTTAAACGATTAGCTATACTGGCCTAGACCCATATGTTAAAATGGAAGAGCAAATAAGTAAATGAAACCCAAAGAGTACTGGCACACAAAATGGTATGAAATTAGCATAAGCATCTATATATTTTTTCGAGTCTTTGTTTTTCATATGAAAATAAAGCAACATTCAGATACTTAAATAAACAATGAGCATTCGAATATTTTATTCCCTTTTCTATCATTTCGACATTCGGGGAATAGAAAATACAAAGAATGGCACACAAAGCCTTCACTAAGCCTTTTGTTGGAGAATCTTTGGCAAATTATGGGTAATTCTGTCCCAACAGAAAAATATGCTGAATCTTTTATGACATGGCTTTCTTTCGAGAACGGTATTAAAAAACATTGCCACTTTTCATTTTGTTCTGAACGAAAGAGAAAGGGAGAAATACAAGAGGATATAAAAGAGCGAGAGACAAAGAGAGCGCTGTACAATGCGGGTGCAAATTTCCAGATATAAATCTACCACATTTGCATAAAAGATGAAGCGGCGTTTAAATCGAGTCTCTTCTCTGACAGACGATCCCTGGTTCGGACAGGGGAACATGTGACGCACACGCATCTCATAGGCGATCCCGCTGGAAATTAAATGCAAAGTGTGGAGAAGAAAAGACAGGAAAATCTGGGGGTGAAATTTCCCTGCAGGAAAGGGGGAAATACAAGATAAAAGGTTAGCATAATGAAACAAAAAGATGACTTAACAGCACTGAAAGGAAAAAAAAAAGTCAAAATAAATTATGTTGCATAAAAAAAGTGGTGGAGAAAAGCGAATTAGAAATTCGGTACCGATCGAAGAGCTTGCTCCCTCATTAACAGAGAAATGCAGAGAGAAGGAGATATAAAAAGGAATTAAATAATATAAAAGCAAAAATATTCCCGTCCTCTTGCAATCCCCCGCCCCCCTGTTTCTCCTTGATTGGCCGCGAAAGGGTTATGGGCGGAGCGAAAGGGAGTCAATCAGAAGGCAAGAATCATTAGGAATTCAGGTGAACTATTCGACGTCTTGCATAGGGAAAATTAACGGGGACATGGTGCTATGAAGTACGGATTCTGATTTTCAAACGATGAGGGACCGTATACAAATTTCGGTATTACTTTTGCAGTTTGGGTTTTTGAGTCGCAACTTGTCTATTATTTTCTGTCGCTATTTGTAGTATAAACACGTATCTGATTTAAAAGATAAATAATTTAATCTAGGTTAATGAAATTGCTTATTGTAAACCGTTTAGTTAAGAAATTCATCAAAACATATATTCCCTAAAATTTTCATTGTTAAAGAATTTAATGAAAAGAATTTAGTATAAGCATGTCATACATATGCAATTATTAAATGCATACTTGAAGTTTAAAGCATGACTTTGCCTCATTCATTTTAAAACATTATTGAAAGTTATATTGCAAGCCCTCATTTCCCGAGCGAGAACTGGTCACACGGAAACTAGAGCCAAGATGAAAAAATGGACCGCGAAAACAATAGGTATGTCAGTCGCTGAAAATTAATTTAATAACAATAAATGTTCTTTCAAATATTTTTAAAGTTCTTGTGCGGTTGAATTAACAATCGTATAGGACATCACCAAACTGAGAATGATATGTTTTCTCAGAATGTGTTGTAGTTAGAAGTTTGAAATTTTTATCACTTATAGATCGATAATTTTTAAACATTTTAACAGCTCTTCTTCAAAAATTATGAAAATAATAACTTATTATATATTTTTTTTTTTGCTCAGACCCATTTTTATAGCATTTTTTAAACATTTGAGTCTCTTAAAAAAGTCTTTTAAATTAATCTCCAAATCCTTGTGTTAAAATTTTCAATACTATCTACATGATGTGACAGTTCTGGATTATTTAAGTTGAGTAGATTTAAAAAAAAAATATGAAGTTGTGTAAAATTTATGTTTTGAGTAAAATTCATTTGAATTACAAAATAAAATTTTACAAATATTTTTACTAAAATAAACTTAACAAAATATTGTTTTGTGAAAAGGATTATCTATTTTCTTTTTATAATAAGAATTTTCAAGCGATAGTTTAGCAATTTTTTTGATGATGATTAGATTTTTTGTGCTAACTCTTATCTGACCGTTATCTCCCCACGAGCAGATTTATGAATTTTGTATAACTGTTGTACAACTTTAATACAATTAATTTCAGGATAGGTGCAAAAATCAATTAGATATTTGCCTTTTGTTACACATTTTAAGCAGTAAAAACAAAACTATATCAAACCCCCCAAATTTCTGTTCACGTGCGTCCAAATCATGTTATTGACACATTCATCAGCATTTTTAGAACTGCGGTGAAAAATCCCACAGAACAGTTAGAAACGCCTTTTAATCCTCACAGTTTACCGTTGCCTAATCATAAAAGTATATTTGGTCCATAAAAATGTAAGAGAGGAAATAGAAATTATAGAATATCTGCTACCAGTAAAGTGGTTTCTTTACATCAAAAGACCTTCAAAATGTGTCAAGTGGATCAAAAAGAAACATGAATTTCAAACTTTCTAGTGCGTCAATTAAGTAATATCATACATAATTGAAAAAAGGAAAATATATGTACTATTTAATGAAAGAATAAAAAAGACAATTTTTTTGATCGATTTTTCCATTTTTGGTCCCCATAAATACAATATCAGGATTCGCCTCATTTTCAACATTCTCATAAACAACCTCAATTTCTGAAATGCTGGTGATTTAAGTGGAAAAAATATGCAAAATATTACTATGAAAGAAAGTTTCAAAAACTTAATTTAAAAAAATGGGAAAAGGGTTTTTAATGTTTTTACATGTTTTAACACAGTTAGTTCAACCTGTGAACTTTCTTATAAAATTCGACCTCCATGATTAACCGGAGTGGTTAATCGATTAATCGATGTCATATAATTTAAACGTCTCTAACATATAAGTCAGCAAATTGTCCTAGTAAATGTATAAACTTAATGTAAATTATAAAGCTATCAATGTAAATTATAATTTTAATCAATGTAAATTATAAATTATAAATTATAAAGTTCCAGTAAATATTAAACTAATGTAAATTATAAAGCTTAATTGTAAATCATAAAGTTATCATATAATTCTATTAAATCATATGATATAATGCTAATCATATTTTTTAAATATAGCTAGGATCTCTCTTATGTAAAAGGAAATCACTTACTATAATGGAAATATGAAAATATGAATGGAATGTCTTTGTCCTTGCCATTATTTTTTAAAACTTCATTTGTTGTAATGGCACTCTTTGTTAACTTTATTTAAATACATTAAGCGATCACTTTTTTCTTAAACAGCAATTCGAAAGTTCCAAATTTTCAACTATTCAGTTTGTCCTCTCCCCCCTCAAGTATCTCCGATGTGTGTACATATACACAGTAGAATCTCGTTCAGTCAGGATGGTCGGAAAATGGCTCGTCCCGGATGAGTGGATATTCCAGTTAATTAAATTTATGCAAATTCTGATGAAGCAATTTGAAAAGATGATAGAAATTGACAGGATTATTACCTGCACTGCAGTTCATTAATAGTTTAATTAACACAAAAGTAAAAGAATGAATACAAATTTTAATGTTATTTAGATTTACACCTTCAGTACAATACAAGTTAAATAAATAAACAAATAATAATATATATAGCGATGTACTTTATCTTGCTGTTTATGAAAAACAAAATGATAAGTCGTGTTTTGTTTTTTGTTTACTTTCTTTAATGAATTTCAATACACCAGTATCTCAAAACTTTTTCAGTGATGTGTTTTTATTCTCCTGCTTAGCAACTAAATAACGCGCGTGGGGTGACTATTGCATAATTTTTCATGCGATACAAACTTTTCTTTAATCCCTTTTTCAGTATTCTTTATTTCTTCTGAAATACAAACGACACGTGACACAACATCATCACCACTTAATAAGATTCCAATTTTGAATTTTCGTTAATCCATTGTTGCATTGCTTTTATACCAACATTTTCAGAACTGCCCAATTTTAACAAATCGTATAATGTTTTTCTTTACAAATGAGTACTATCATTATTTCATGAAGAAATAATGTACTATCATGATTTTATAATCGTGGTGATTTTTCCTAATTTCCCTGCAGCGTCAACCTATTAAGATTTTTTCTATTTTTGATAATCCGATTCCGATTAAACGAGTATATCTAATTAATAATCCGATATGCACATATGGATTATCATTTCTATTTCCTAGATAGTTTATCACATGAAATCTGTAAGTTCCTAAACCATGGAAATAAAGTGGACATCATCGATTAAAGCTGGATAGCAATCTTCGAAAGCACATGCAATTTCATTTTTGACAACAGCAGTTCTCCTCCCCGTGTACTTACCTTATTGTCGACCATGGACTAACTATTTCCTTTTATTGATTGTCAACTGGTCAATTGGTATTCTACTAGTAGATGAAACAGCAACATAATATCGCATGAAATGAATTCTCTGGAATAAAAAGTTATTTTTCAGGCAGTGTCATGTCTATTCTTCAGTTCTTGAAGTTGTAATGGATAAATTTATGCTTAATCAGTGTTAAGAGAAAAAAAGGTCATGACTTATCAGTAGCTTATTCTGATTAAAGGTCTAAAAAATCGGATGATACAAAATACATTCTGAAAGAAATTGGATTACTTCATAGAGTATTACTTTATAAAATTATATTTCTCTGTGTTTCAATAAAAACATTAATCAATTTGAATAAATTATATTTAATAAAATACTTATATATATTCCCGTATTTAAACATTTATTTTTATGAATGTTGTAAACCAACTTGTTTGTGCTTGAGATTTATAAGATGTTTAATAAATAAAGGCGGCAGTCAAATTACAGGTGAATCAAAATGAAGATGGATGCATTATGAATCCACCCTTAATATTATTCATATTTCATGTAGTTAAACATTTTGTAAGTCAATATTTACCTTTAATGATTGCAACTGATATAAAGTAAAAATTTAAATTTTAGCTGAACATAATCCATCAAAATCTGCTACCGATCGACCTATTATACACCTCCATTTTAAAAGATTTGGTTTTCAGAAACGTTGGAAGAAATTATATTCAAGAAAAATATATTTCTATATTTTCATAATATTACATGAAATAAATTCTTCTGAAATGAAAAGTTTTTAATATTTTAGCTATTCACTTAATAAAGATAAAGTCATGAATGATAATTAAAGATATTTTTTATGTGAAATTACATCAGAAATACAAAAATGTTTAAATAGGAGGGGATATCGTAATACTTACTCAAAATTCTCTCCCATTACAACATGCAGAACAAACAGAACTTCGGCTGCCGTTGATTCCTGTAAAAATGAATTTTTATTAATAATGTTATTATTGAAAATATATTGCATCTATGCTAAAAATAGAATGGGGTAAAAAATATCGAAATATATTTTAAATAAATGGTATATATTCTGAATTCGCTTTTTACTATAATATTTATAATTTAGGTAATGTTTTACTTTTTATTTTTTAATTGATTATTTTATAAGCTTTTACACAATATCTAGTAACAGTCTTTTATATAATTCCATTTTTAATTCCTCAAATATTGCATATGTTATATTTAAAGTAATAAATCCTGTTATTACTAAAAATCACCTGTTATTATGATTAATGACCAACAAAGCCAATCCGATTATTAAAATCATTAATAATAACTAAAGACGGTCAATGTAATTAATTGGTCGTAACTTATAACCGTCGATTATTAATAATAAGTGCTTACTCTTTGTCAATTATTATTAATAAACGTTTGTCTCTCGATTATTAATCATAACCGTTGATTATTGATAATAACTAAAAAGAAGGTCAATGTGATTAATTAGACATAATTAATAGCCGGCGATTATTAATAATAACTGGATATTCTTTGTCAAATCTGGATAGTCTTGGTCACATTAATAACCCGTGATTATTAATAAACGTTTGTCTCTCGATTATTATTAATAATAACCTATCATTATTAATAATAACTAAGAAGACGGTCAATGTGATTAATTGGTCACAATAAATAATAAGCGATTATTAATAATAACTAGGTACTCTTTGTCAATTATTTTTAATAAACGTTTGTCTCTCGATTATTAATCATAACTGATGATTATTAATAATAATAAAAAGGAAGGTCAAGGGGATTAATTAGTCATAATTAATAACCGGTGATTATTAATAATAACTGGATACTCTTTGTCAAATCTGGATAGTCTTGGTCATAATTTATAACCTGTGATTATTAATAAACGTTTGTCTCTCGATTATTATTAATAATAACCTATCATTATTAATAATAACTAAGAAGACGGTCAATGTGATTAATTGGTCACAATAAATGATAGGCGATTATTAATAATAACTAGGTACTCTTTGTCAATTATTTTTAATAAACGTTTGTCTCTCGATTATTAATCATAACTGATGATTATTAATAATAACTAAAAGGAAGGTCAAAGGGATTAATTAGTCATAATTAATAACCGGCGATTATTAATAATAACTGGATACTCTTTGTCAAATCTGGATAGTCTTGGTCATAATTAATAACCCGTGATTATTAATGAACGTTTGTCTCTCGATTATTATTAATAATAACCTATCATTATTAATAATAACTAAGAAGACGGTCAATGTGATTAATTGGTCACAATAAATAATAGACGATTATTAATAATAACTAGGTACTCTTTGTCAATTATTTTTAATAAACGTTTGTCTCTCGATTATTAATCATAACTGATGATTATTAATAATAACTAAAATGAAGGTCAAGGGGATTAATTAGTCATAATTAGTAACCGGCGATTATTAATAATAACTGGATACTCTTGGTCAATTATTATTAATAAACATTTGTCTCTCGATTATTATTAATAATACCGATCATTGTTAATAATAGCTAAGAAGACGGTCAATGAATTGGTCGTAATTAATAACCGGTGATTATAAAAATAACTAGGTATTCTTTGTCAATTATTATTAATAAACGCTTGTCTCTCGATTATTAATCATAACCAATGATTACTAATAATAACTAAAAAGACGGTCAATGTGATTAATTGTTCATAATTATTAACCCGTAATTATTAATTATAATAACTGGATATTCTTTGTCAATTATGATTGATAAACGTTTGTCTCTCTCTCTCTCTCTCGAATATTATTAATAACCGATCATTATTAATAATGACAAGATTAATTACTTTATATACTTTTATAAATCCTTTAGAATGAAATTTTATCATCTATTAATTATAATATTATAAGCAGCCATATACTAAGGTGAAGAGAGCGAAAGAACTAGTTGTAAGAAAAATATTTATGTTTAAGAGTGAAATATATGAAAGTTTTAAAATCAGTGCGAATATATAAAACATTTTTATGGAAATTGCTGCCATTTATAAATTATGACTTTTACTCGCAGTTTTGGTCACAATTTAACGCACACACACAGACATTTAAGATATCCAAGAGAGATAGAGAGAACATTTTTAAACTACACATTAATAGAAAGAAAGAATGAAAATCTTCCATTTTCGCACCAAAAATAAATCAATGCTTAAACGCAACATTTTATATATGCACAAAGAAATCGAGGTAAAAGAAAAAAGTAAGCATTATCTTTAGAAAGCATTTATCAAAAGAGGGAACAGTCATGAAGAAAATGCATGTCAAAGAAAACGCATCAAAAGGGAATAAAATGTTTGGTATTGGCATATTTTAAGAAGTATTCTTTCGCGAGGGGAGGAAAAATAGGGAATTTATGCAAGCTAAAGTTAGAAAGGGGATAAGCCTTCGAACTCCAAGTCAGAAAGCATTTAAAATCACATTTTTATAAAATTTCATTTCCATGCTCGTAGCATTCGTCAGTTTAAAAGAAGTAGATTGAAACTTTCAGGTCCCTTCGGCTCGATAAGTTATTATGTCGCAACGACGACTCATTTCACTTGTCTTTTGACATCTCTCATGAGGGATTTCTTTTCTTGAAATGATTAGGAAGCTAAATCTGTTGTCTTCTGTGCCCTGTTAGGGCTTTCAAAACGAAAGTTTTATGAATTGTTTCTGAAGAATTTAGTGAAATTATATTGCCTTTCAAGAAAGCTCTCCCGCGTTTTCTTCCTCTCATACCCATTTCCTAATTTACCTTTCCATTTAATAATGGAAACGAATTATGCAAGCAAATAATGAGAAACCATTTGCTTTTCCATTAAAGAAGCAGAACTTATTTTTCTAATGGAAATGCTTTAAATTCATGGACTAAGATCATACGAGTAGTCTGCGCAAACGAAATTTGCCCCAAACTATCTGGAGCACCGTCTTAAGATCTTCCTTTGTATGTGTGTGTGTTTAATGATTATTATTTTAAATGCATTACCTCTGAATAATGTGAGGAAATAATGGCTTTCAGGGCTGAATTAGAACTGAAATATCATTTGTGTTCTGTGATATTCTTTATGGATTAAATATTTCTGATTTATTCGCCTACATCTTTTGAAGAACAAAATGCGTAATGAGTTTCATGTATTTGTATTGTGGGGATTTTATTTTGTTTTTGTAATGCATAAGGATATAATGAATGTCATTACGACAATATTTTTGACAAAATTCATATATTGTACACGCAGAGGCGCACACAGAAAATTCTCCATGGGGGGGGGGCAAAAATTAAAATTAGGAGGATACGTAAACAAGATTGATAGATTATAGAATAATTTGTTGCCATTTAAATCCAAACATAGTTATTTTTAATAAGCAATTGGTCTATTTAAAAACAATTAGCCATTTTTAATTAAAACATATAAAATATTTTTTTAATTAAAGAATTAAGCATTTTCCTGTTTCACGAAATTTCTTTAACTTCATTTGTATCTAAAACATGGGTAGTACAACTTTCGCTTCAATTTTATTTTTATTGTTAAACATATTTCAAAACGTTTTTGATGATACTTTAAGTGTTCATCGAAATATTCATCCCCAGGATTCCAGGTCTTGCAAACTTGAGAAACAGGTTTGCCAGTAGATTAATCATGGTGGATACTAACTTCGGATGGGCACAGTAAAGCGCAGTATTTACTGTATGCCCCATCCGTAAATTTTGAATGGCATAACCGCTTGCTAAATCAGGACGCAAGAAAATCAGGATTTTGAGAGAGAAAAGGCTAAATCTGAAATTTTTACAAAATCCCAAAAAGGGAAAATCCGCTAAAAGACAGAACAATCTCATCCTAGACATACATATTGGAACTATGGGGGTTCCAGTTTTCCACTGAACTGTCTTGCTGTTTAGTTATATAGACAGTAATGCTCGAAAGAACTTTCTGAATTCTGCAATTGGTTATGCTCAAATCATATTCTTTAGGTTACTATTGAAAAAAGAAATACTAAAAATACCTGTAAAAGAGGGAGTTATAAAGCTGTTTCTAAATTTTAGCGATATATTTTAAGGTGGGGTCCGGACCCGGTGGTCTCTCCCCATGTGTGCGCCCCTGAGTACATGCATATATAGATTGAAGCCCCTTTTAGAACGCTTTAATAACAGATTTTGAAAACATATGAAATTAATTTATGCATCGATTTTGTGTTTAAAAACTATTCAAACTTAGCCTATTAATTCAAACAGTTCTCATGAAAAATATTTCTCAATATTTATTACAATCAATCACTATATGTACATAAAGAATGTTCACACTTAAGGATGACCAATACAGAATGTTCACACTTTAAAATGACCAATACAGAATGTTCACACTTTAAAATGAACAATACAGAATGTTCACACTTAAAAGCAACCAGACAACATGTTCACACTTTAAAATGACCAATACAGAATGTTTCCACTTAAAACAACCAGACAACATGTTCACACTTAAAGGTAACCAATACAGAATGTTTACACTTTAAGACGGCCAGTTTAGGATACCAATTAACATGACCAATACAGGATGTTCACACTTAAAGACGACCAATTCCTCACTCCTAAAACATTATTCGAGAGTAAACACATTTAAACGGAAAGTTCTTTAATATCGACTAAAAATAATATAATCGACTAAAAATAATTTATCGACTAAAAATAATGTAATCGACTAAAAATAATATAATTGACTAAAAATAATGTAATCGACTAAAAATAATATAATTGACTAAAAATAATGTAATCGACTAAAAATAATATATCGACTAAAAATAATAATAAAATTATAATGAGAATAATAAGAAACAAAGATTTTCCAAGTTAGATAAAGACCTGTTCTTTTGCACTACTTTACCCTTTTTCAACTTTATTTTAGTAAATTGATTATTAATTTTACATAACATTGTCTTTTTCATTAAAATGGCAACTGGTCGTTTTAAAATTAAATAACATTTTTTATTTAAAATTATGATATTAACTTCAAAAATATATAATAAAAATTTAAAATTTTTACTTTCGGATAAAGATGAATTTTATAGATTCCATAATTAGATTTAAAAATATTAAATTATCAAAGAATAATTATTTCATTATTATAACTAGCGTTGCCTTTATTTTTTTATAAAAAAATACGTAAAAAAATTATGTCGTTAATTTTTCTAACAAGCGTTTTGTCTTAAATGTGAGTGTAGCGATAAACAACCTTTGTTAATTTTTCCTTTACAAGGCTCTAATCTGTATGATTGTCTTTTATACACTGTAATATTTTTCGAGGAAGTGTCAGAATATAAAATGTTGATCTTACTTTATTTTTCCATTGCTCAGACGTTTAACTGAACTGTATATTAGTATTATAAAGTTAGGTTAAAGGAACACAAAAATGGCACTGTTAAATGAGTTAGTGGAGAAAAGTTCGAAGAATCAGCATTCCAGTTGGTAGGACGTTCGCCGTTCGACTCGACAGTCCCGGGTTCGAGCAAACTACCCGCGGTTTCAACAGGAAAATATTGAGGCATGCCCATCCAAATGAAATGCTTCCATCAGGGAAGTGGCTGCAGGGATTATGCCGTGGCCCTAAGTGGAGGGAAGTTAACCAATGTTGTATGACTTATGTTTTGTTCAAAACGCGAACGTAGCAAGTCTCGTTTCCTATTTGCTAAAATCCACTAGAAAATTAAGAAAATGGTAAATTTTAAAATTGAAGACGTTTTATTTTAAATTAAAATGTTACTGCGAGGCAATTTAGGAAGACGCATTTTTAAAAGGCAATATAATTTCACTAAATTCTTCAGAAACAATTCATAAAACTTTCGTTTTGAAAGCCCTAACAGGGCACAGAAGACAACAGATTTAGCTTCCTAATCATTTCAAGAAA
>Ga0115856_100142_pt2 | contig 21465 bp, 17 predicted proteins | sample InSIn4gowninarea_FD_83870 | JGI IMG/M metagenome (GOLD analysis project Ga0115856, IMG submission 83870)
CGCTTTTTTTTTACTGAAAGTTCTACTTGTGAAACCAAATTCGAGTCAAGAGCAGTCTGTTTAGCCCACAAAAAGACTCCTAGACCTGCTGTTCAGTCCAATTTTCTACAACAATCCTAAATTCCAGTTTGAAACACAAGAACCAAACATGGAAGCCCCCATAACCCTGAATGTCACGCCTATAAATATACCTCACAAAGACTTAAATTATCTACCTCTTGCAGACAAAGACTTTCAAATAAAGGATTAACCACTGATTATAATCATCTTCAGGCCTTCTGCCAAATTAGGGATAGTTATCTAAGTCATTCTGATATTTTTGGACTGTGGGAATCAAACCTTCCCATGTACTTCCTCCCCTCAGTCCATTTTTTCCCAGATATCATCCACCAATGCTATGCTAACTATGACCCTATCCTTAGAGTAGTCATGTCACCTTCCCAAAATGTCCTTATCTCCATAACTGCTGAATCCATCAATGAGATGATACATTTTCACTCCACTGAGCCTCTAGCTCCTCTTTCCATGGGATTTTTGTCGGAAAAAGCTTCTCAATTGCATAGCTCATAGATAACCTGTATTACTCAGATGTTCATGTTACCAAAGCACCAACCTAAAGGCCCTCCTCCTTATCTGCATGCTTTTTTCACTGAAACTGGTAAACTCATTCTTCACATGATATCCTCGATCTTGGGATTTAGGTCCAGTGAATATGTGGATGATATCACCGTGGTTTTGTTATCAATATTTACTCCAGGATAGCCCCCTGCTGTCAAATATGACTTGCCACTTTCATTTCCAACAAAATCCATGCTCAGTTCATGAATTTGGAGAGTGAAGGCGTCTTCAAATACACATCTTATATATACCATCTGTTGTTATATTATCAGCTAGACAACTTTCCATTTCCCACCAGGAAGTTAGATTCAAAAGGAAATCGGAGGTCTGTGATCTTTTGGAGCTCAGTCTTCCATGATACTTATGAGTGCCCTTATACTTATAGTGAATTCATTGACTTGTTTGTACACCCATCCTCTACTCTATTGATAGGAGCCCCTCCTCCCAGGATCACTGGCGACATGAGGAAGATTTTGCAGCTGTCCAAAAACTACATAATAGGTGACTGGTACCTCTACCAGAATCACATAGAGATCAGAATGTATGCGTGTGAACTCTGCCCTTTTAAATTGCCTAAATATGTGCCCATGAGGTTATTTGCATTAGAATATTTTAGGCAGATGATCCATGCAGATTTAACCCATTTTTGTAATGTAAAGAAGAAAGCTCAGCTGAGAATAAAAAACTAGTTAGGCCCTTATGTTATCCATGATAGGGATGCGTGGAAAGATGCTGAAAAGATCTTAGAAGACCACCTTAGATTGAAGAAGAGTTTTGGGTGGGTGCCTTATGACCCATGTAGTTTCATAAGTGACAGAAGGGTAAAGTACAGGCTATCAGTGTATATACATCATAAGATCCCAAAAATTAAACAGTATGGAAATCAAGAAGAATGGGTAGAAGGGACCTTGAAAGAAGAAATTAGTGAGCAAGAAAAGATGGAAAAGGCTATGAAATATCTTGACAAAACCCTTGACCTGGACTCTTTTGGACAGGTATCTTTCAAGCTGCCTCAACAATCAGGAGTTGGAACATCTTCTGCTGGAACTTCTCAGCAGCCCGCACAAAGAACCAGTGCATCAATCACAGGGACCTCAAAGGACAAAGAGGTAGAAACTACAGAGTAGCCAATCATGACTAATCAGCCAGGGGGGTCTAGAGAACAGGAATAAGTACAAATTCCTCCTGCCGAATCTACAATACCAGAAATTCCAGCACTGAAAACTCCTCTAAATGAGGAAAGAAGCAAAAAGAGAGATAGAGAAGAGGCCACACCTATTAGTGGACCTGCAAAACAACTAGCTGCAAGGAGGCAAAGATTGGGTCCTCTATTAGAAGTGGAAATCATTGAAGAAACGAAAGAGAACCTAAGAGGTGAGAGGGTGGTTAGCTAGCACACCTCCCCAGTAATAGATACATTGACTAGCTCATGTAGGCAGGAGCTAGAAAGGCAACACAATGTTGAAGTATCATCTACCAGGGCACAGAGCAAACAACCCTCTGACATAAAACGAACCTTTATAGAAATTAAGGCCAAAAATGATCCTGTGAGAATTCAAATGTACAATCAATACTTAAAGATGCCCTCCTCAAACTAGCAAAGGTTAATGTCTGCCTATGACATTAAGGAAGGAAAAATGATAATGAGTTACTTTAAGCCAAAGTGCAGCAACCCCAGTCAGCAGCAGATTTCATCAGAACAAACTTGGAGGTCCTAGCCAAAGACATCCATCCAATGGACCAAATTGAACTCCACAAGTAGATTGGAGAAATGGTTTATTCTACATTGGTTGAAAAAGCAATGTTGGCCCACTAGTTGCAAAGTTCCTTAGACAACACAACAGCTCAGTTAGATTGGGAAAAAGCTTCTTATTTGGCCAAAGATAATAGAATCAAATCTTTGGAGGAGATCATCATGGAACTGGGACATGATCCCAAAGATGCTAAAGGCATAAAGGCACTAATCAAGAAGAAGGAAGAGGCCATTTCTGCCTTGAGGAAATAGTTGAAGCTACTTCCCTCAAGGCACCCTCAGACTGCATAAATTATAGAGAAGAAATCAGAAGAAGACATGATGGACCTGCTCATGAAACTCAATGAAAGATTAACTGATACAGAGCAGGCACTTGAAAAAGCATCAAAAGAGAAACAGGGAGAGTTGACCTCCCAGCCACTTGAGGTAATTCCTATAGTCACAACTGCAGTCCCCTCAATAGTTGGATCAGCGTTGGCCCCAAATGTCCCACTAGCCACAACTGAGGTAATCACAGGTACAACATCAGTAGGAGCAGCACCATGCAACAATATAGGTATGAGTACAGAAGAATTGATAAAATCCATGGAAGAATTGAAACTCCAAGTATTAGAGCTGAAGCAAGTAAAGTAAAAATTGGAAAAGATGGAGAAAAGTTATGATAAATCCAAAATAAGTGTGGCAGAGAAAATAATAGAGGTTAAAGCTTTAGAGAATAAAGTGAGAACATTAGAGAAAGATCTCGCTATGGATAAGCCTCTGGCAGAAATTAAAGAAATTCTTTGGACCAACATCAATCAATCCCTAAGTAATGTTTGGCCATCTATCCAAGAAATTTATGAACAGATTGATTTTGTGAATGTAGCACATGGTGAAATCCAAAAAGAAAGAGCTTTATTAGGACAAATTCCTGATCAAGCCAACCGGCTCATACATTCTTTGAATTACAGAAATAGAGAATAGTTGGAACAACTCGGCATCCCAGACAGGACAAGCACCATTTTGGATATCAAAAGAGTTCTAACCAAGAGAACATTAATGTCGAATTTGGAAAAAAGATGCCAGGATATGCAAATAGAAATTAATTCTTTCATGTAGAGGTTTGCAGTGTTGTAGGATAAAGGGCTACCAAGTTTTTTAGGAAATAATGACTAGCTTATGAAACATGCGGATTATATACATAAGTTGAACACATATGCTATTGATCAAGTTTATTCATCGACAAGTGCTTCAGGAGTAAAAGTACTTCCCACAGGCCAAAATCTCTATGATAAATTAGAAAATTTATTTTATATTGAGCATGAGGTAAAACATCTATTTCAGCTCCAGCCCAATTTTCTCAGATATATAGAAGCTGATGAAACCTTAAGGAAACTTCAAAGACATAAGTTTCCAGATCAACAATGGTGGGAATACATGCTGGGGATTTTGTAAGTTTCTCTTGGACAAAGCAGAAATTTTGGGTTATTATTCCACGAAAAGTAAACCGATATGAACAAGGATCAAATGGGTGAAAGTGCATTGAAACAAGATTGAAAAACATCTGACCGAAGACGGAGCAGCCAACATAGAGTATCAGCGGAAGACAGCTGCAAACCAACTAGCGGAACCTACCTCTAGTACATCCCATAAAGATGGAACAACCAACGTAGCAACAATTTATTGTTTCCCTATTTTCGAGACTCTTTGTCTCTATCTTTTGTAAAAGAGGGATTGGTCATCACTAGATATTATTTCTACCAGATATTTTGACATTTTTGTATAAATACCCCCTAGACGAAGTATTTGGGGTTGGTTGGTGGGTATTCATAGTTTCTTGATTGTAATACTGAAACTCTGGAATAAAAGGCTATTGGAACCATTTGTTGTCTGGCCTACTGAATGAGGAGTTAATGCTAAGGACCATGGTACAGAATTCTTGAATCAGCTTATGGATCAATAAGTCCTTTCTAACTTGTGTTTTACAGTTTCTTCATTTTTTTTATGTCACCTATGTTTCATGATCTAAATAATAGAGAGAAATAATAATTTAGAATTTGCTTGATTGCACTCTGTCTTCAGTCTTTATTACTTTTTGTATTTTCTTCATAATTAGTATAAACAGTGAATTCTTAATTGCTCTTGTTTCCCCAGATTCTTTCACCTTGAGTTTTTGCTAAGGAATTCTTAATTGCTCCTTAAAAATGGTCATTCACTTTCCCTCTGTTAATATGATGAAGGATTCTTAATTTCCCTTCACCCAATTGACTCCATTCCATCTGATTCCAACCTATAAATTGTTCCATATTTGAGTACCTTGCTCTGTGATCCCTTTCTCTGTCAAGAAACCTTATCCAGGAAGCTATCCTTCTTGACTCCATCATGCCCAATGGACAGAACTATTCAGTTTTCCTCACTATTCTATTGGATTCCACCATCCAAACACCAAACAAAACCCTGGAACTTCATAACTAGCCTAACATATTTCAAAACAAAACTAAATAAAAAAGAGAGAGCCCTCTCTAGATATAGATTGGCTAGAATCTATATCTAAAAGATTGGTCTGTGGTTACCTCAGCCATATTCCCTTTCTTACAACTTTGGGGAACAACCTGAGTGATAACAAGTAGATAGATTGACCACTAAGAAATCAATTGGTACTTATCCCTATAAGCTAGTTTATGGGATGGAAGTTGTCTTTCCATCCTCTTTGGGAGTACCAGTAATGAAAATGCTTCAAGAATTGTAGGTTGAACCAAATAGTATCCAAAGAAGAATCAACCAAACTATTCATCTTTAACAAACCAGAGAAGAGGTCTATATCATGTCTCAAGTTGTGTAGGAAAGGGTTAAAAAGATTTTTGATAAAAGAACCAAGGCTGAAGATTTCTACCTTGGGGACAAGGTGCTCAAGTGGGATTCAAGGAGGGAAGAAAAAGGTAAACATGGGAAATTTTATTTCCTATGGAAAGGCCCATATGTCATTTATGCTTTCATAGGTAATAACGATTTCTTCCTGATAGAACTTGATGGTACAAAAGCACAAGGTGGGCCAGTGAATGGTCGAATGCTAAAACATTATTTTGAGCCTAGTTACTAAGTTTTCATTTCCCATTTGTACATGTTCTATTTTCAAAAGTTTAGTTTGGATTGGATGGTGATTTTTGAAGTTGAAGCCTGAAGAGAAGGCCCTAAGCTTTGAAAGATATACTGTCATAAAGTATTAATAATGTAGATGCAAAGAGGAACACTCTGTAAGGTAACACCAACAACAATTTAGAGGCCACTGACCTTGAAAGTTCTTGACATTTCACTAGAAAATGCCATCCCCAGGTGGAGCCACTGTTAGGTTCCTATACCAATAGGACTCATAATTTTGAATGACTGGGGTTAAGTCTTGTAATATTGTACATACCTTTGCTTTCTACAAATGTTTTCCATATTAAAAAATAAAAAAATTGCAAAGAGGGTATGTCCTAAAAGAATAATCAAAGGAAAAAAAGAGTAAGAAAAGGTCCAAAAAATGAAAATATATGAACCCCAAAAGACAAAAAGAGACCATGAAAGTGAGCAAGTCAAAATGGCACTACTATTTATTTTTTATGGATAATAATGATTGTGTGCAGCTTGTTATACATGCCACAGTCCATAGTAATCAAATTGTTTAATCTTGATTATACCGTGCTTTGAATTTTATGTTTATAGTTAGAGAATAAAATCTGACCAAACAGTGTAACCTTGGTAGATTATTACATAGGTAGAGTAAATAAAAGGAGCTCATCAGTTTAATATGAGCCCTTGGATGATATAAGGTTAGGATTAGATAGTGTGCTTTGTAAAAGAAAAGGATTTGATAAGGATTTCCTAGCCTAAATGCACCCAAATAAAATGAAGAAAAATGGTAGGATGAGTGAATGGGTAAGTAGTAAAGGTTGTATAAATATCATCTGATTACACAAAAGCACTTATGTCATTGTTTTAAATGCATCTCTCAAATATGCATAAGCAGTAAACAAAGCAAAGATAATGGTTCATAATATGGTTTATTTAACATCCCCTCATTCATTTCACTCCTTTACTTTACTAATTTCCCATAAACAAGTTCTAGTGCTCAAATCCTACAAGTCAAAGGGGCTCAGAGAATTTCTATGACTTTTGGGGGGGCCAGACCCTTGGCTTGATGACTTATAGGCATAAGTACTAGAATCCCCTTCATCAAAAAATTCATTTCCTTTCATTTCCCCTCATTTCCCTAATAAAATCGCACTTTCCTATGGTTGATACCATTTACCTAGGAAAAGTGGAAATCCCCATGTAAATCCCTTTTCACTCAAAAACAAACAAAAAAACCCACAAAAATCCTTTTTCCTAACTATAAAGCTAAGTGCGCGAATGTTTTACAACCCTTGTACTAATGAAGAACTCACTCCACCATTGTAATTTCATATTAATTTCTAACATTATTATGTAAAATCCCCAAAATCCCATTTATCTCATATTAAATTAATTCCCTTACGTAAATACCTCCACCCTTATTTTTCATAAAAACTATACAAATCACCCATATCCTGAATAATCTTACTTAGTTTACCTAATCCTAGTAATCTTAAGTTAACCACGGTATTTAACTTACCCGACTCCCTAATCCCTCATTAAGCTCGACCTGATCATTTTAAACTCTGATTTATCCCTAAACTAATCTCGAACCACTGTGATTAAATCCTTGGGCCCCCCATCAACTCTTGTCATTTCCCCTTGTGAAACTTTCGTTGAAGATAATGGAGAATATCCTAGAATAGTGTGAGTTGGTTCATGTGACCTCAGGATAGGAATTAGTTTCTATTTCTTAGGTTATTGTTCTAACTTCCCTAAAACCATGATTACTATATAATGTGTGATGTAGATGAACAATGTAGAGAGTTCTGCAGAGCCAGACTCTCCTGGTTCAGAATCTCTTTCATAGAGCTAACCAGTGGGTTTTATTTCATTTAATACAACATTGCCATTTTATCATGGTATCAGAGCGTCAGGACTAAGGAACCTGTACGTTAAGAGGATGGTGCGATTAAACTGAAATCGTCATAGGTTTCAGGAGAATAAATGTGATGATTACGTAATCAGACTTAGCGACATCATCTCAGATAATAGGTGTATAGCTGCGATGATGTCTCAGATAAGTGGTGTACATCTGTGACAACGTCTAAGATAAGTGGTGTACATCTGCAACGATTGTGTAAACAAAAAAAAGCCTCCATGGAGGCTGAGAGAAGGTTGCAAAGGCTGACAATAGTAGGTTTTCTAAAGGCTGTGAAGGAAGCCATGGTGATTTGTGGGTGTGTTCTGAGATCCAACAACATTGAAGATCAATGATCTGTCTTTGTCACAGATCTGGGGTAAATCTAACATCTTCTTCTACCTGTCAATTTTTTTTTTTGTCTAAATCGCCAAGATGAGTAATAATATGTTTGAAGCATGCTTGAATGAGCATAATAAGCTCGATGGTTCCAATTATGAGAATTGGAAATTCAAGATGCAGACTCTATTAGAAGTGTAGAGTGCTTGGACGATTGCAAATGGGATGAGCCGAAGCCAACGGCTGGATCAGCATCGATCCTAGATTGGGAGAAGCGAGAAGGTAGAGAAAAGACACTATTGAATATGTCAATTAAAGACAACATCATACCACACATTAGAGAGTGTAAGAAAACTAACGAGATCTTGGGAATTCTAAAGGATTTGTATGAGATCAGGAATTCAAATCATCTTCTGTTCTTGAAGAGCAAGATCCTATCCCTGAATATGGAGAGGAATGAAACAGTTGCTTCATTCATAGCAAGGATCAAGGATCTGAAGAACAAACTATCAGACATTGGCGATGTGGTTGCAGATACAGATCTTGTAACCATTACAAATAATGATGTGACAGATGACTGTCAAATGTTCATCAATGGGATAAATGCAAGAGAGAAGATCCAAAAATTTGAAGAGCTGATAGGAATACTAATGCAATAAGAAGAAAGAAGATCTACTCTGAAGCCCTAGAGTGTTGATCTTGCATTGATGATGAAGAAGAACTTCTTCAAAGGGAAAGGAAATCCGCAACAGTAAAATGGAGGACATTCACAGAAAAGACCAAATCAGACCTAAGGTATGCATCCAAATAGAAACAAATTTGAAATTAAATGTTTTTATTGCAGAAAACTTGGTCATATTGCCACGGAGTGCAAGAAGAAGAAATATCATGAAGAACAACAGAAGAAGAAATGACATGCAGGTCATCTCGCAAATGAAAATCGTGTGCATAATTTTAGATTGTTTATGGCAGATTTTGATGAGAATGTTGATGCAGACATCTGGTATGTAGATTTGGGAGCATCAACAAATATGACAGGGAACAAGAATTGGTTCAAAGATTTCAAAGAAATCAATGAAGGAGCACAGATTTACCTAGGTGATGATAGAAGTCATCAGATCAAAGGGTGTGGGAAAATTTATGTCATTCTACCTAATGGTAATGTAAAACAAATTCATAATGTCATGTATGTGTCTGGTGTAACAAAGAACTTGATTTTTGTATCCATGATCATATATCAAGATCTTAAAGTTTAATTTTTTAAATCTAATTGTTATATTAAAGATCTGCTAGATGGCATGAAGACAATTACTATAGGAATCCGAACAAGAGGTCTACACAAGTTGGATGTAAGACCTGCACCAGTTCGAGCCTTGACAGTTGCAAGTTTGACTACAGAAGAGCCATGTCATCAGATATTTGGTGATATCAACTACAATGATTTGTTGTTACTATAGAAGAAGGAAATGGTAAGATATCTTCCTATGATAAAGCAAGTACATAATGATTGTGATGCGTGTACATTAGGAAAAATGCACAGAGAAGAATTCCATATTTGAGTAGAAAAGAAATAGAGGGATATACTTGAATTAGTGCATATAGACCTATGTGGACCCATGCAAACAAAATCATTAGGAGGTGCACTATATTTCTTACTGTTTATTGATCACTGCATAAAGTTTTCTTGGGTATATTTCTTGAGTAAGAAGAGTCACATATTTGAATACTTTAAGTAGTTCAAAAACATGATTGAAAGGCAAACAGGGAAATAGATAAAAACTCTCTAGTCTAATCAAGGGGGAGAATACAGGAAGGATGAGATTATCAGGTATTGTAAAGACCATGGAATATTGTAATAGTTCACAGTACCCCATACTCCACAGCAAAATGGAGTAATTGAAAGAAAGAACAAAACACTGGTGGAATGTGCTAGGAGCATGTTGAAAGGTAAGAATCTTTCAAATGGTTTTTGGGCTAAAGCATTGAATACTGCAGTTTATTTGAAAAATAGGAGTCCTACGAAGAGTCTTGAGTTTAAAACTCCTTATGAAGCATTATATGTATTTAAGCTTGTAGTAAAACACTTAAGAGTATTTGGATCTAAAGCATTTGCCCATATTCCAAAGGAAGATAGAAGAAAACTAGATTCGAAAGCCATCATATGTACTTTTATAGGGTATTGTTAGCAACATAAAGCTTACAGATTATTTAATCCCTTTACTCATAAAATTTTTGTTAGTAGAGATGTCATATTCCATGAGTAGGATCATGAAGAATTTGATAAGCACAATGAGGAATGAGATATTCCATACTTGGTGGAAGAAGAAGCAGAAAACAATCAGGATCAACAACAGAAAAAAGCAAAAGATGAAAAACAATAGCAACAACAAAAACAATAGCAATAGCAACATCAACAACAAAAGTAGCAGCAGCAGCAGGAAGAAAATAATGATCAAACAAGGTTTGAAGCTACCCCTTCTCTCAGGAGATCAAGTAGGAAAGCTCAATTGCCTACAAGATATAATGAAAATGCTTTTATAACTAGTATGATGAATGTGGTTGAGCTTTCTAGTTATAAAGAAGCAAATGAATGTAGAGAATGGAAAACAACCAAGGAATAGGAATATGAATCAATAATCATGAACAACACTTGGGAACTAGTTGAACTTCCTAAAAGAAAACAAACCATAGGTTGTAAATGGTTATACAAACAGAAGATTAATGCAGATGGAACCGTAGAAAAATTAAAGCTAGATTGGTAGAAAAGGGGTATTCCCAAAAAGAAGGTATAGACTATGAAGAAGCCTTTGCCCCTGTAGCTAAAGTAAACACTATCAAAATGTTAATTTCTTTAGCTACTAATAAACATTGGATGATACACCAACTAGATGTAAAGCCTGCATTTTTAAATGGAGAACTAAAAGAGGAGGTTTATTTAGAGAAACATGAAGGGTTTGTCCAGAAAGGGAAAGAAAATTTAGTCTGTAAGTTGAAGAAAGCACTATATGGACTAAAGCAAGCACCCAAGTCTTGGTATGAAAAGATTGACTCATTTTTTCTGCAAGCTGGCTACAACAGAAGTAAAAATGACCCTAATCTTTATACCATGCAAGATGAACAAAGTCGTATAGTGTTAATTTATTTGTATGTAGATGATTTGATCATTACAGGTGATGCTACATATCTAATAAAAGAAATCAAGAAACAAATGTCACAGGTGTTTGAAATGAAAAACCTTGGTGAGTTGAGATACTGTTTAGGCCTTGAGATCTGGAGAGATTCAGGACAAACATTTCCATCCCAAGGAAAGTATGTTAAAGGCCTGTTAGAGAGATTTAGGATGGATCAGTGTAAGCGTCCAGCAGTACCATTACAATAGAACATCAAACTGCAGAGTGAAGATGGCTCAAAGGAGGCAGATGCGGCACTTTACATAGAGCTGGTTGGGAGTCTAATATACCTAACCACCACTAGACCAGATTTGGCTTATGCAATCAGTGTGCTAAGCCAATATATGTCCAAGCCACTTGAAAGCCATTAGAATGCAGCAAAAAGTGTTTTGAGGTATCTACAAGGTACTGTACATTATGGTATTATTTACACTGACTCTTATGATGTTAGATTGACAGGATTTCCATATTCAGATTGGGCTAGAAATGTAGATGATCACATATCCATAATAGATTATGCATCTAACATTGGATCTGGGGTGATTACATGGAGTAGCAAGAAGCAAAACACAGTCTCCTTGTCCTCAGTAGAAGTAGAGTATCAAGCCATGTGTGCAGCAACTGGTGAGGTAGTTTGGTTGCAGAGACTTCTCTAGGATGTTGGGGAAGAATAGATAGACGCAACAACAATCAGGCACAACAGTTAGAGTTCAATCAAACTTGCTAATAATCTGATGTTCCACAAAAACACTAAACATATTGATACACAATTCCACTTCGTCAGGGAGAAAGTGCAATCCAAAGAAATCCATTTGGTATATTGTAATACATGTGATAATGTTGCAGACATTTTCACTAAGCCTCTTGGCAAGATTAAGTTTGAAATATTTAGGGAGATGCTAGGCATATTTGTGAACCCCTTCTCCATTAAGGGGGAATGTTGAAGATAATGGAGAATATCCTAGAATAGTGTGAGTTGGTTCACGTGACCTCAGGATAGGAATTAGTTTCTATTTCTTAGGTTATTGTTATAACTTCCCTAAATCGATGATTACTATATAATTTGTGATGTACATGAATAATGTAGAGTGTTCTATAGAGTCAAACTCTCTTGGTTCAAACTCTCTTTCGTAGAGATGACCAGTGGGTTTTATTTCCTTTAATACAACATTGCCATTTTTATCATCTTTGCCTCCTGACTACCGTTGATCATCCCTCCCCCACATCCAATGGCGCACAACCATATCGGTTGCGCCTAATGGCTGAACAATAACCACCCTGTTAGGGCCTAGATTGACCTTAGGCTGAAGGAAGGTAGGTCTATGGTAACATCAAACCACGCTTAACCTGGTAGCTAGCCCTACCAGGTCAGGAGAGGGCTTTCTCCTTGTCAATCTCAATTAGGATATTGGCAACTACGACTAGAGATGACTGAAATGAATGCTAATTCTAGGCTAGGTATAGTAGATTAGGGTTTCTGGTTTGATTTTAGGTTTTGGTTGCTGGATCAATTGGAGAAGGCAGATTGGGTCCGAGAAATCAACTCGGGGATACAGTCATGTCCTGTGGGGCAAGGTAGACAAGAGTTTATGTACTAGAAATGGATTGAGATGGTAAAGTAAGATAGCTGAGGAGTTGAGGAGGGCATAAGAAACTATTAATCCTCTTCAAATAGTTAAAACATTGAAAACCAAATGCATTCCCAAGACAAAGCACTGTAAATTTAGTGTATTTTTTCTATTCACCTTGATTCATTTAGTTTAGAAGAGAGAGAGAGAGAGAGAGAGAGAGAGATGTAGATGCACCTAAAACATTAGAAAAAACTCATTACAAAGAAGAAAAACTACATAAACTCACTGCCACAAGAATCCCACAAAAATAGCTGTGAAACCTAGTTTTATTCCTTGCCAAATTGTTGATACAAAATGTTTAGTGAGTCCAACACTTCCACCAAAGTCCAACCTTTAAAAATGAATCGAAAGTACATGATATAGGCAAGGAAACTACTCAAGCTAGCTATTAGGGTCGAATCCATGAGAAAAGGGGTGGTTTCAACCATATCTAAACTAAGAACAGGAATATAGGCAGTGGAACAACTTGCCTCTAAAACCAAGGAAACCAATTCATTACAGCTCAAAACCACTTGGAACTTGATGTATCTATCCTATGAAGTGATTTTCATCCATATTTACATCAAATTCATCATTCACCATGCTTACATTTACCAAGAAATGAAGAAAAAGTGATCTCACAAGAAAACTAGGAAAAATCTTGAAAATCTGGAAAATTAGGCAAAACTGGCAAAATTCATTTAATGTGCAGCGCCAAGATTTTAATACGCAACACTTTTTCTAGGCCAGTTTTGGAAGGCTTCCTGGAGTCCAAATCAAGTGTAGAATAGCTCGTTAGAAATCTTGTCAACTCTACTTTCTAAAACAACTTAAATTTCTGAATTTGGAGTCCATTTTCCCCTCCAAAAATTGATTCTCTCAAGAATACTTCCTGTGTGGCAAAAAATTGACAAAGAGGGCACTTTTTAGGTATTTTTTTCCCTTTTGGAGACCTAGAACTTGTCCAAAATTCCTCGCCATACCTGAGCTTGCATATTTTTCCATGCTAATTCTAAAAATGTAAACCATTTTGCAAGAAGATGTCCCCAACAAAAGCGCAACGCCGGTGATGTTTCACACCTATTGGAAAACCCTGTTTTTTACATTAAAAATTTCAAAATTGATAAAAATTTCTCCAAATTTCTTGAAATTTGGCATGATTGACCCTTGTTAGGTGCTTTGATGAGCAAATGATGCTTCAGCCAAGATCTTGAGTTTATCTTGCTCTTTTTTTCTCCTCAAAGCTCTTTTTAGCTTAGCTTTTGACCTCTTTACCCTTGTTTTGCAAATCTTGTTCCGGGTTAGGTAGTGTTAAGCCATATGGCACAAAATTTTCTTCTTTTTGTTGGCTTTCTCAAGAATATTCTCAAGGTGAATGTTCACCCTCTCCAACCATGATTCTCGATCATCGTCAAGTTCTTGCTCAAGGGAGGTCATCTTGATCTTTCTCTTCTTTGCATTTTTCCTATTTTCCCTAATCATTTGTAGCTCCATAATAGCTTGCTTATCTGTCAATTGCTTGTTTTCTTGCTCAAGAAAGTTGATGATCCATTTGGTCCTCTCAAAGTTAAGTGATAAGGCTTGTATTTTAGCCTCCTTCTCTTTGATAATCATGTCCTTGAGTCTTGAGCTTTGAGAGCCCAAATCAGTGACATCTTTCTAAATCAAAATAAAATTTATGTCCCGCCCTTCAGGAAGGACCTCCTCATGCATATTTTGTTTCCCTTTGTCTCTGCTCTTTAACTGTTGGCTAACCTGTAGAGCTGGAGAAGGAGTCAAAGCTCCTTTCACCCCCAGTGAAGATAACATATGCCTATGGTCTGGTGAAGAAAACGAGCCCCATTCCACCCCTGGTGGAGATAGTACTCACCTGGAAGTAGCAAAAAGCCTCCTTGTGGCTCTCTCATAGGTGACAAACACCAGCACACCTGTAGTTTTGGTCTCAGAACACTTGGCTATCCTGATGGCCCTCCTTCCTCCTGAGGCACTAATGGAATCACCTAAGGGCCTTTGAAAATATCATAGGTAATAAAGGTATCCCATGGTATATTCAGCAAGCTTAGTTGATGCAAGACAACAATTTTAATCAATGAGAAGTGGTAAATATTGTTGAGCTATTGAGGAAAAGGTTTCCTTTGCACATAGTGAGCCATCTTCTCAATATTCCTGCATATAGAGTAAGGGAGGTTCATCATCCTTACTCTTGTGAAATGCATCAACAACCTGATATGATATGTATATAGGTGGGAAAAACTTCCTTCACAGGGGAAATACTTGATGATGAGTTTCGTGAGAGGAGCATAAATGTTCTGCAAGTATTTGAAAGGAAAAACCCTACTGATTTGCCTATGATATCTAGCCTTAATGTAAGGCTCATAATGTTCTCTGCCACATACTTCCCCTTATTCCACTATTCACCTACATTAGAAATGCATGTTGCTGCTAAAATGGTGGTAGGTGTCAAGGTGAAAGAGACACTAGCAAGGTTCACCTAACCATTGTAGAGATGAATAGCAAACAACCCAACAAGCTCATGATGAAATTTTACCCTATCTACCATTTCACAAAACTGATAACAAGACTGGTGTTTACCGCTAGCTACAAGAAGAGGGCAAGCAAGTAATTCCTTTAGAGTGGTGGGCTCCTCCCGGATGATCTTTCCCCCTTTGCATGGCTTTCTTGGCACATGAGCTTCTCTGGAAGAATCACTGAGAGTTTCCTCTTCCCTCTCATAATCTGAATTTGTCTCCATGCTTTTGGTAATATGATGGGTTATGAAATTTGAAGTGAAAGCAGATGAGTATGAAGAGATTTTTGTAATATGAAGTAAGTAGTGTGTATATGGAAGTAAATGCTTGGAGGAAGGGTTTCTTTTGGGAGATGAGGGGAGTGAATGGTGTTGTGGAATAAAGGTTTGATAGTGCAGTGGACCTAGTGAAAACGTAAGATGTGGGAGTTAGGGTTGGGAATAGGGTATAGGGCTAGGGTTTGGTAAATGAGAGTGGGGTTTGGTGATTCAGGGAGAGGGGATGGGACTTAGAAAACTCAATATGAATGGAGTAAGAAAGAAGAGCAAATGACCTTTGATAATTTTGCAAGAGATGTTTTAGCAATTAGTTAGGGTTTGTGCTCACCATTTAGCTATGGTTTGCTCTAAAGGAAGCCAAACATACTCAAGAAACCAAGCATAACTCTTCTTAGCATGGGGAGGTGATATGCTTACTTGGAACAAGCATCAATTGTTTTTCTAGGCAGTTTGGAAGTGATTTGAAGCGATTTTGGCTTCTCTAATAGGTGCACAACACCAAGGAACATGTGTGCAACACACTTTTAATGTGCAGTGCCAGACCAAGTTTTAACTTGGAAAATTGCAATAGGTGCGCAGCGCCAAGGCACAGGTACGCAGTGCTAGCAAGATGTCTCGGTTTTTTCCCTTGTTTTGCCTTCTTTACTCAAAATTATGATTTTCTCCCTTTGGCTCTTTCAATTTCAACAATGAAGACATAAAACACATGAATTGCCTTTATATCCCTTCTCATTTAATTTTTCACTAACCAAAACCCACTTTTCTAATGTTTTGCTAGCTTTTTCAAAATACTCTATTTCACTTACATTCTGACTTTTGCCTTTTTGCAGGTGGACTTATTACATTGACTTTTTACAGTGGCAGGAGTTGACTTTTTCACTAGGTCACCAAGAACAATTTAATTACATATTAGGACAATAAAATTACATAAAATTACATCAAGTGATTCTTTAACTGCAAATGCTCAATTTCACCTCAAAATAGAGTTTTGAGATAAAAGAGTTTTATTTAGCATAATAGAAGTAAATTTATGACTCTATGAACCTTTTTATCTTCCTCATGTTCATGTAGACCTTTTTATTTAGTTTTGGATGACCATGATGACAAACCCTAAGACCTAGTGAGACTAAGCCCTAAAAATGGTTTTTTATAAATGAAATGAAACATGTTAACTGTGAATGACTAAAAACATGTGTAAATAGGTCAGCAGGTGAATATCATGAGGGAAATCGACATGAAACCACTACCATCAGTTGATCCATGACCTAATGGAATGCAGCTGATGGAATGAGACACCTAATATGTGTGCAAAAGAGCAATTTGATCACCGATGGAAGTGTGAAGACACTGACACTAACACACCTGATAAAGTGGTTTTTCTCCCGACCATTGATGCTACGTGTCAGACGATGTATGGCATTAGGTGACCCCTCCCAAAAACCACCCGCACCATAAAAGAGGTGCGACAACCCTCCAAAACCATTTCCCCCACTCAGCTGAAAAACGATCACCTGTTCATCTGAAATTGAAACCCGCCAAAATTAGTCATTTTCTCTATAGAAGGCTGTGAAGCCCTCTTTCGCCCTTTTTTCCACGCATTCTCTTTGTAAATTGTGTAAACCATTTCTACCACCGTAAACATCGAAATTACCCACAAAATTCCAATTCCACTCCAGAAGATGCTGCAGATAGCCCAACCCACCTTTTCAAACCGTACTAGGACCACTCCAACCACTGTAGCTGCCATGAACCACCATTTTTAGAACCAATGCACCCAATTAAAGGTATTTCACCATGAATTACCTCTTATCCCTACAAATTTCAAAACCTTTAGCCTGTGTAATGTTTTAAGGTTGAAAATTGAAGTAAGAATACTGCTAATTTTATAAACTACTCACCTAAACCCTTTGAAACCCCCCCAGAGCATAACTAAAATCCACAAGAATTGAATTATGGCTACCCCTATATCTATTGATGTTAGACCCATTACCACTCCACATTTAGACCTGGAACACCTTCCCTTGGCTGACAGGGATTTCCAAACCAATGCCACAACTGCAATAGAGCTCCTTCTTGAAATTCATTGCTTAAGCAAAGATAGTTACCTGAACCATACAGATGATATTGGCCTCTGGGAGTCCAATTTACCAAGATACTAGTTCCCCAAGTTCATATCTTTCCAGAAATTTTTCATATGTGCTATGCATGCTACATCCCCAGCCATAGAGCCATAATGTATCGTGACCATAAGGTTCTATTCACTATCACAATTGAGTCCATTAATGAAATGCTGCAGTTCCAACCAAGGCCAAACCTAACCCCACTCTCAATTGGAGACATGTTGGACTAGTATCCCAAGCTAAGCTCATCAAGATTGGCCCAGTTCCTTCAAACCTTCATTAGAGAGGAGAAGCACATCCCTAAGGACCCCCGTCCATATGTATCAACTATTTTCTCTTAATGGGTCTAGGACATTGTAACCATGATATCTTGTGTTTTGGGTTACTTTACCAGTGAATACATTGATGAGCTTATTCTTTCTTTCATGTCCATTTATACCCTAGGGAAGCCTCCTACAATCACATATGACTTTTCCAAATTCATAGCTGATAGGATGCATGAGCAGTTCACAAGAATGGGCAATGAGAGAGTATTCAAATACTCCTATGTATTGTACCATCTATTTTTGTATTATCAATTGGATAAGTTTCCTTTTACTCTCTAGAAGCTTGACGCCAGGGGCCAACCCAGATCTGTCATTTTTTGGACCCCACTTTTCCATGAGTTTAGATCCCCATATACATACTCTGACTTCATAGATTCTTTTGTGTATCCAATCATGACTATGCTCACTGGAAATCCTCCACCTAGGATTAGTCTAGATATAAAAAGAGTCCTCTAGATTTCTAAGCAAACCAAAGTGGGAGATTGGTACCTTTACCAAAACCACACAGAAATCAGAATATATGGTTTCCTGCTTGCACCATATAAGTTGCCAAGATACCTCCCCATGAGGTTGTTTGCCTTAGAATATTACAGACAGATCGTCAATGCAGATGAGGTCAACTTTTTCAATGCCAAGAAGAAGGTCAATTTCAAAATCAAAGATCAGGTAGATCCCTTCATATGTAATTCCAGAGAGGCAAGGAAAGAGGCAGACCTAATCCTACAAAGCCTAAAATTCCAAAGGAGTTTTGTATGGAGATATGATCCTTTAGAATTCATTACCAAGAAAAGGCAAAAGGTCAAGCTAGGACCTTTTATCCACCACCCCATACCAGAGGTAGAGGCGTATGCAAATCAAACATAATGGGTGGAAAATACCTTAGTAGATAGTGACAGCACAAGGGTAGATGTAGGAAATGCTTTGATTGATTTGGAAAAGTAGCTTGATGAGAGCTCTTTTCTATAGGTACCAGAATAGCAAGAAAGACCCATGAGCACCCCTCCAGTCACATAGACTCCTTAGAATGAGGAGAAAAATCCAAAAATAAATAGAGAGAGAGCTTCCACTTCAGGAATGGACACCTCTAATTTGCAACAGGAGGCAAGTCACATCAAGAGTTAAAGGCTTAATCCGACCTCTGAACAAGAATTCACAGAAGGATTAGCACAGGTTACCAACAGAGAGGTAGACAGAAGTAGACCCAAAACTCCATTTGAAGGCATACAAGAGCCTTCCACATCACAGACTCAGATGTTGGAATGGCAGCTTAGTGCGGAAGTGTCTTCCTTTCGTAGGCCTGCTAACAAAGATTAGGACATAAAGGACAGGTATAAGGAAATCAAAATGAGGAATGAGAGGCTTAAAGCCCAAACATATGCCCAATACCTAAAGCTCACTCCTACAAATCTAACAAGGCTAATGTCAGCCTTTGACATCAAGGAGGGAAAGCTGTAGATGTCCTTTATCAAACCTACAACTCAACAACCCAAGACGTCATCATATTACAAGAGGGTCGACTTTGAAGCCTTGGAAAGGGATATTCATCCCATAGACCAAATAGAACTGTATAAATAGGCTGGAGAGACGATATATTCCACCCTAACCGGTAAAGTCATAGCTACCCATCAGGTACAAAATTCGGTAAACAACATCTCAACACAGTTTCAGTTAGAGAAGGCCTCCTCATAGGCCAAGGATACAAGGATTAAGTCTTTGGAAGACTTAATTATTGAATTGGGACATGATCTCAAGGACATTAAAGCTACTAAGCCACTGATAAAGAAGAAAAATTATGATATTGATGCATTGAAGAAGCAATTGAAAATTCCCCAGCTGCAACATCCTCAAACAATTGAAGTCATAGAGAACCAAACCAAACATGAAGATTTGATGGACTTGGTCCTAAAGCTCAATGATTAGATAAAGGAAATAGATTAGGAATTGGATAATTTAATCCAAATGAAACAGAATGACATTGCCACAACTTCTTCAAATGTCATCCCTACTGTGTCTACAATAGCCCCTTCTACACTGGTAGTTTCACTTGCACCAACAACTTCACCTACCACAACATTGCCAGTAATAGCAGAGTCTACAACAAAAGAAGATGAATCAGGAGAAAAGGTAGTAGAATTAGTTAAAGCCATGGAAGAGATGTCAATTCAAGCTATAGAAATGAATAGAATGAAGGAAAAGGTGGCAAGTTTGAAAATTAGTTATAAACTTGAAAAAATTATGCAAAAAGAAGAAACTCAAAAGGCCAATAGAATGAGTGAAAGGGTCAAAGCCTCGGAGAAAGAATTGACATTAGAGAAACCCCTTGGGCAAGCCAAGGAACTGTTATGGGCCACTATCGTTGACTCCGTCAAGGATATTTGGCCATCTATTCAAGTTATTTTTGAGCAAACAAAACTGATAAAGATAGCTACAATAGCTATTCAGAAAGCCAAGGAGGAATTGCGTGACATGCAAGAGGATGCCAATAGACTTATCCATTTCCTTAACAACAAAAACATATATGAGTTTTAGGAGCTAAATATAGAAGACAGGACTGAAACCATTTTTCAAAATAAGGTCCTTTCCAAAAGAAACCTGATGTTGAACTTAGAAGAAAAGTGCCATAACATGCATGTGGCCATTGATAGGTTCATGGCCAAATTACAAATTTTGAGGGAGAAAGGATTGTCTAGTCCATTGGTCATTAATGACAAACTCATGACACAACTGGACTATGATAATAGAATTAGGCAGTTGGCTAAAGAACAAGCTAGCACTCCATCTATAAAGGCACCACCAACAAGAAAAGTTTTGTATAACACCTTGGAGAACTTGTTTTTCCTCCAGCATGAGATTAAACACTTATTCATCACCAAGCCCAATTTTTCCACTTCTACCGAAGATGATGAGATATATAGGAGGATGATGAATGTAAAATTACCTGATGCAGAATGGTGGGAGATAATGACCAATTTACTGTGAGAAATATACAACAAAAAGTTACTGCATAGTAAAAATAGAACAGCTAGGTAAAACAGATGAAAACAGGACAAAATGGTCAAAGAGTATCAGGTGAAAGATCAAAATTGAAGAAGATTCCAACGTGAAAATTGACAGATGCAAGCCATCATAAAGGGCTACAAATCCAACTATAAAAGCAAGTAGTACCACATAAAAAGGGACAACATGAAATGGTTCAATAACTATCTCTATCTTCTTGCAAGAATATATTTGTATTTCCTAGATTAAATCTCAAGTTAGTTTGAAATATTTTGTAATATTTTTTTGCATAAATACTTCACAATTTGAAGTATGTAGGGCAGATTCTTAAAAATTTCTATGGGGCTTTTTGATAAAAAACTATAAGTTATTGTATCACTGATTATACCATCAAGTTGGATTAATGAATAAAGACAAGACATTTCACTGGATTCATGTGTAGAGTGAAGTGCAGACAAGTATTTTCTCTTGTGTTGTTATTTTTCTTTAAAAAATTTCCACAATCTTTAATGTATATGAAATCTGAATGCTATAATATGGAATGATATCTTAGAATTTGCTTCATTGCACTTTGTTTTAACTGTTATGCATTTTAATGTTTTTTGCTATTTATCTAAGTTAAGGAATTCTTGATTGCTCAAAAATAACTTGAATAGATGGCCAAATATCCTTGACGGAGTCAACGATAGTGGCCCATAACAGTTCCTTGGCTTGCCCAAGGGGTTTCTCTAAT
>Ga0115856_100187_pt1 | contig 21457 bp, 12 predicted proteins | sample InSIn4gowninarea_FD_83870 | JGI IMG/M metagenome (GOLD analysis project Ga0115856, IMG submission 83870)
TGCTAGAAGTAAAGAAGAAGGTAGATCAGCCCGGAGAGCAGGACCATCTCATAGTTAAGAATACCTACGACGAGCTCGGCCAGTTAAAGAACAAGCAACTCGGGACATATAAAGAGGATAATAGCAGGCCGTTAGAAGATCAGCAGTATAGCTACAATGTAAGGGGTTGGTTAAAGGGCATTAACTGGGATTACAGGAACGCATCACTAACTGATCCAAGCAAGCCTCTTACCAGTATTATAAGTAACAAATGGTTTGCAATGGATTTAAGTTACGACTGGGGTTTTAACCAAAACCAGTACAATGGTAATATAGCCGGTATAAGGTGGCAAACGGCGGGTGATGGTAAAGAGAGAAGTTATGGTTACGGATATGATAACGCTAACCGTTTACTGTCTGCTGATTTTACCCAAAATTTTGGGAACGGTAATACAACAAATTGGACGAACACGGATCCTGATAACAGCAACTTCAATATTAATTTTAGTGTAAAGATGGGAGCTAACGGAGCTGACCCTTCCACTGCTTACGATGAAAATGGAAATATTAAGCGAATGCAACAATGGGGCCTGAAGTTGAATACAAGCTCTCCAATAGACGACTTGCAGTACGAATATCATAATGGAGGTAACAAGCTAAAAAGTGTGGCAGACCACACTGGATCAACAGATAACAAGCTGGGAGACTTTACAGATAATAACCCAGGCGATGATTATGGTTATGATGTAAATGGTAATATGATAGTTGATAAGAACAAGCGGATGGCAGGAGCAACAGGCGAAGATCTTCCAGCCAATGCCGGAGCGATTGAATATAATCATTTAAACCTACCTTATAAAATAACGGTAAACAATCCATCAGGCGTAAGCGGAACAATAACTTACCTCTACGACGCTACAGGCAACAAATTGGAAAAGGTAACAGATGAATTAGCAGGTACAGCAAATAATGGCCAGGCAAAGAAAACATACACAACATACTTAAGTGGTTATGTATATGAGAACAATGTGTTGAAATTTTTCGGTCATGAAGAAGGAAGAATAAGGCAGAAGACAAAAACGGACGGAACAAAGGAATATGCATTTGACTACTTCCTTAAAGATCATTTAGGAAACGTAAGGATGGTACTAACAGATGAACAGCAAGTAAACTTGTATCCTGCTGCCAGTCTTGAAGACGCTGCTATCAACAATGAAAAAACCTATTATGCCATTCCCGATAATCCTGGGGCGAGGGTTAACAAGAACAGCATATTGGATTACCCCAATGACGGCTATACAAGTCCTAATGACTTTGTTCACAAATTAAACGGAAATGGAACAAAGATCGGCTCCAGTATAGTGTTAAAGGTGATGAGTGGAGATAAGGTAAATATAAAAGCGAGTAGCTGGTATAAGACATATGGCTCTGCTCCCGGTACCCCTGTTAGCCCGTTAATTGACCTGGCAACAGCTTTAGCTAACGGAGTATCAGGCACTGGTTCGGGCAAGTTTTCTTTATCCGAGCTGCAGCAGTCCACAGCTCTGCAACCCGGAATAGGAAATTTTTTAACCGATCAAAATAGTAAGACAGACTACGACAAGCCCAAAGCCTACTTAAACTACGTTTTGTACGATGAGCAGTTACGGCCGGTAATAACGAATGATGGAAGAAATACGGGATTTGATCAGGTAGGAGGAGAGGGAGAATTTAAGGAGCATAATGTTATAGACAGGGAGATAACATCAAACGGATACTTGTATATTTATGTAAGCAATGAGACCCCCAACATTGATGTGATCTTTGACAATTTACAAGTAACCCATTCTCACGGCCCTCTATTGGAGGAGACACAATACTATCCCTTCGGTCTGATAATGAGCGGGATAAGTAGTAAGGCGGCAGGAGGATTAGAGAACAAGAAAAAGTATAATGGAATTGAGTTTGACAATGACCTCGATTTAAATACTTACGAAGCTTTTTATAGAAACCTCGATCCTCAAATTGGCAGGTGGTGGCAGATAGACCCGAAAGTAGATGAAGGAATGGAAAGCATTTCTCCTTACGCTTCGATGTATAATGACCCAATAAGATATAGTGACGTTTTAGGAGATGAACCAGGTGATGGATTTTGGGATAAGATTAAGAGTGGAGCAAGTGTAGCATATGATGGTGCTGTTAGTGTAGCTCGAACTTTTAATACTTATGTTAATCCAATTGCAAGCGTGGTTGAACTGGTAACAGGCAAAAGTACTGAAAGTGATTTTACAGAGTCAAAGCCTAGGGCAATATCAGGAGCGGAGGCTGCGATTTCCTTAATTCCAGGAGGAAAAATTGAGGGGGCGATTGTAAAAGCTTCCGAGAGGGCTTTAATAAGTTTAGATAATAATGCCCTTATACATGCAGTCGAAGGTGGTGGTAAAGAGACGATAAAAAAAGCGATTGGAAGTGATAAGCCTATAGTTTCAATTGCAGCTGCAAAGGAATTCCTAGCGAAGGGAAATAAAGGTGAATTAAAAAGTTTTATGAAAGAGATAGGAGCAACCATAAGTAAAAACGGAGCATCTGCCTCTCATGTAGAAAAATTGCAAAAAACAGCCGAAACTTTAGGTAGAAAACTTGGTAAGAATGATGCTAGTATAATTGGTGGAGCCACTAACAACAATGCCACGATTCTTACAAACGATAGACGAATGAGCAATTTTATTAAAGCAGTCGGTTTTCCTGTAAAAAACTATTAAAATGAGTGCATTCAATATTCTAAATTCTGAAATTAAATGTTCTGAGTGTACCTCGACTTATATTGGTAAGGTCCAGTTTAAATTTGGAGACACTTGGCAATTAGAGTATAAAATTGGTGACAGAATTAAGTGGGGCGGCAATGATATCGGAAAACCTGGCATATTAAAAATAAAAGTTTATGGTGTATTAGAAATTGATGAATGTCCAGTTTGTGGCAAAGAGAATTTAAATAATGAGTTTGATATTAATATTGAAAATGATATAATAATTGGGATAAACCCTATAGATGATATAAATGATTATTTTATAGACGAGGGAAATTATAAGATTTGTAGTGAATAACTTTGAGGTTGTTGGTATTCCTGCGTTCGCAGTCGCAGAGTATTCCTTTGCAACTGTAGTCTGGGTAAGAAGATAAATATAAAGCAGCCATTGGTTAGTAAAATAGCCCGATGGCTTTTGTTATTCGCACCGTTGCAGGTGTTATTAGGCTCACTAAGAATTCGGGCACTTCATCAAAACATTCGGGTAGGTGGCGGAGAGTTACTGTCGTTTAAGCGGTTCTTAAAGCCTTATTTTAATTCTCGGGCAGCCTGATATCACCTGCAACGGATGGAAGCGTGGTAAGCAGGAGACTTATCCTAGGTAATGTGTTAAAAATCCAAAGTCATCCACTCCTTTTTCATAAACTTGGCGGAAGAGTATTTTTATTCTTCAGGATACTGGCAAAGCTTCCAATATGGCTGCGTAGGATTATTATATATGTTATGCAGTTAAGCTTTTGAAGAAATACGGGTCTGCTCCATATTATCACTCTTCTATATCATGAACTAAAAACAGTAAGCTGCTTATCCCAATGTCTTTCATTTTGTCATCTGCCGATAATGTTTCCATTCTAAAATAGTTGCAGTAAAAAATTGAGGATAGTGGTTGAAAGTTATTTTAGTAAAGTAAAAGAATTGTTTGTCTTTTGCAAGAGGTTTATTTGTAATAAAAGTGCGGCTATGCTACGGTTACAGGTATAACAACCTGTAACGCGCTACAAAGAATGTCGGCGAGGGCTATCTATCGCTCAAGCAAAACTTTCTGCTTCGGCATTATCTATTTTTTTTAATTCAATATCTATATAAGGAAGGGCTGATGTGTTTGGCAAAACTAGATCGTCGCAGAATATAAAAACTTCCTTGCCTTTATAAACTGTCTGTGCGTTGTATTGAAGGTCGTATAGAAAGAACTTCCGTTGATTATAATAGGACAATATTTTTTCATGTCCATCATAGGATAAGATCCACTTCCTTTTGACATCATTTTGGATGGTTAGAGCAAGGCACTCATGGTCGCTTTTTGTATAGTCATTCAGATACAAACCTTCCGACTTGGCGAAGTATGGCGGGTCGAAATATACCAGTGTTTTTTCAGGGGTTTTTGGCAAGTATTTCTTTATATAAATTTCGGCGTCCATATTGGTGACGTGAATGTCACGCTGTCGATAAGCTATTGCCTCAATTCGCTGGGTAAGATCGGATCGAGAAAATCGCGCATTCATTTTCCAATTGCCGTCCTGATTGACTCCGCCGATGATACCGCCGGAAATAACGCCAGATCGGTTAACACGATTCAGGTAAAAGGTGCTAAAACCAAGCGTCAATTCATCATGGTCTTTTGGATTTTTTTTGCAGTTTGTTGGTGTTCCTGTGCTTGCCGTTGCAGTGTCTTATGACCTGCAACTGTAGCTAAGGGAAAAGAGAGAAGTTATGGTTACGAATACGATAATGCTAACCGTTTACTGTCTGCTGATTTTACCCAAGACTTTTCGCGCCGTTGCAGGTGTTATCACCTGCAACAGAAGGAAGCGTGGCAAGCAGGAGACTTATCCAAAGTATTGGGTCAAAAATCCAAACTCATCCACTCCTTTTTCATAAACTTGGCGGAAGAGTATTTTTATTCTTCAGAATACTGGCAAAGCTTCCAATATGGCAGCGTAGAATTATTATGTATGTAGGGTCTGCTGAAAAAGGGCAAATGTAGCGTTTACAATAGTTTTACTAACTTATGCATTATTAAAGTGCAAAGAAAGATGGCAAAAGCCCTCAAAAGTCGTGCATCAAAGCAGTTGTATATCAGTCCTGCCCAACCATCACTTCCTGGATTTGAATCTCCTTTCAGCAAACATCTGAATCCTTTAAACAGGTGGATCGTTTTAGCTAAAAAGATACCGTGGGACGAACCGGTAGGTGTTTATCAAAAGCAGATGAACAATAGCAAAACCGGCGCAGACGGTATTAATCCACGTGTTGTTATTGGTTCTTTGATTATTAAGCACATGTGCGATTTAACCCACATTGCAGGCAAAGTGCCGTCAATTGTTAAAGTTTTAATTTTTTTTATTTTTTTCCTGTGGATATATCGTAGGGGGGTACGGGACAAAATCATATAACTCATCCAGGAAGCCATTCTTCATTTTGTAGTACACAAAGGGTCTTGTTTTGTAGTCTCTGTTACCAGAGCTTTGCCGGTGATGTATTTCAAGTTCAGTCTGCGATATAACAAAGACAAACAGCACTCAGATGCGTACTACCGTTTTGTGGAAAGCTACCGTAATGCAGAAGGCAGGGTTTGTCATCGTACCATTCTTAACATTGGCTTTATAGACGATGATTATACGCCTGAACAGCTTAACCAGACAGCCCGGATACTCACCGGCAGGTACGAACAAAAGCGATCTTTGTTTGAAGCAACAGACCCGGCAGTAGTTGAGCTTGCAGAAACATTATGGCAAAGGATTGTCAAAGACAACCGGCTCGATCTTACCTTGCATAGCCCCACATCGCGGCACATTGATGCAGACACCTTGCGGCACAGCAATGTTCGTGAAATAGGTTCAGAATGGATATGCCATCAAACACTTGAAGAGCTTGGTGTCAGCAAAGTGCTCGCAGAGGCTGGCTTTAGCGAAGAACAAATACAACTGGCCGCTTCCCAAATAATAAGTCGTGCGGTATATCCGGCTTCGGAGTTAAAAACAGCTTCGTGGATAAAAGAAAACTCCGCCGTAGGCGAACTTACCGGGTACGATTACCAAAACATCACGAAAGATAAACTCTATGAAAGCGCGTTGCGGCTATATGGCCTAAAAGATCAGTTAGAACAACATCTTTCACACAAAACCAACGACCTGTTCAGCATCAGCGATAAGATAGTGCTCTACGATTTAACTAACACCTATTTTGAAGGGCAGTACAGCAGTAGTAACCTGGCAAAATATGGAAGGAGCAAAGAAAAGCGCAACGATGCAAAACTGGTCGTCTTAGCCCTGGTGGTAAACATTTACGGTTTTATTAAATACTCCTCCATACACCAGGGTAATATGGCCGACTGCAGCAACCTGTCGCTGATGATAGATAAGCTAAGCCGCAACACCAATGCACAAAACCCTGTTGTGGTGATGGATGCAGGCATTGCAACGGAAGAAAATCTTAAAATGATAAGGGCTAAAGGATACCACTACCTGTGCGTAAGCCGTACCAAACTCAAAGATTATGAAGCTGTCAGCGGCAGGCTTACCGTTTTGCTTGAAACAAAAAGCAAACGCCAGGTGCGCCTCAAGGCGGTAAGCAATAATACCAACACCGATTATTATCTGGAAGTGGCCAGCGAAGACAAGTATGAAACGGCAAATAGTATGCGCCGACAGTTTGAAGAGCGCTTTGAGACGGAGCTGCGAAAGATAGCGCAATCCCTTGATCGTAAAGGCGGTACAAAGAAAACATCTAAAGTGCACGAGCGTATTGGCAGAGCCCGGGAACGCTATCCATCGGTACAATATTATTACGACATAGAAGTAACGTTAAGCGAAGATAATAGTACAGTTAAGGCTATCAGTTGGTCCAAAAACGAGCAGCAGTACGAAAAAAAGGAAGCCACACTGGGACTCTATTTTCTTAGAACCAACCTCTTGCTTCAGGATGAAGTAACGATATGGAATATATACAATACGATACGTGAAATAGAAAGTTCCTTCCGCACCCTGAAAACCGATTTAGATTTAAGGCCTGTTTATCACAAGTCTGATGCAGGCACAATGGCACATCTGCATCTTGGGTTACTGGCTTACTGGATAGTGAACACAGTAAGGTGTAAACTCAAAACTCATGGAATAAACAGCCACTGGCCAGAGATAGTAAGAATAGGCAATACACAAAAAATAATCACCACTTATGGAACCAACAAGGCTGGTCAGACCATAGGTGTAAGAAAATGTTCGGAGCCAACCGAGCAGTTAAGAAACATTCAGTCTATACTCCTGATGAAGCCCAAACCCTTCTCCCAGAAAAAATCTGTAGTACACAAACCGGAACTCAAAAAAAAGCAAACCCTTTGTCTTCAAGCTTTCCGCCCATATAGCTGCAATGCGGGTTAAGCGACAGGGAAACGGTACAGCAAATACAGGAGAATATGTATATGCAATACTTTCTGGGCTTTAGTAGTTTTAGCGACGAGGAGCCTTTTGATGCCTCTTTATTTGTAGAGTTCCGCAAGAGATTAGGTGCAGAACAAATGAATGCTATTAATGAAAAGATACTAAAGTTATCTACGCAAGCTTCTGCTAATAAAAAAGATAATGACCCTCCTGCAGGCTTATCTGCAGGTAAGCCGGAAACGCAAGCCATAGAAAAAAACAATGAAGAACCTGCCGGATCAGAAACAGCACAACATCAACCTGCCATTACACATCATGGAAAACTAATAGTAGATGCTACTGCCTGTCCCCAGGATATCGCTTATCCCACTGATTTAAACCTACTCAACGATGCCAGGGAGAAATCAGAAGAACTAATAGACTTTTTGTATTCATCCACCTTGCACCCAAAAAAGCCAAGAACGTACAGAGAGGTGGCCAGAAAGACCTACCTGAAAACAGCTCAAAAGAAAATTAAATCTAAAAAAGAAATACGTAGCGCCGTTAAAAAGCAGTTAGGGTTTGTAAACAGAAATATCAAAAACATTTACAAACTGCTTGCTGTATATAAACGTATCCCGTTCAACGCTCATCAATACAAATACTTTCTGGTTATACAAACTTTATACGACCAGCAGGCAAAGATGTTTAAAGAAAAGAGCCACAGCGTCGAGCATAGAATTGTAAGCATTCATCAACCACATGTACGGCCAATTGTAAGAGGAAAAACAAATGCTAATGTAGAGTTTGGCGCCAAGATACAAGTAAGCCTGATGGATGGTTTTGCTTTTTTAGAAGAACTGTCGTGGGAAGCATTCAATGAAGGGACCCGTTTATTAAAAACGATTGAGCAATATAAAACGAGGTGTGGTTATTACCCCAAAGAAGTGTTAGCAGATAAAATTTATTGTAACCGGGCGAACCGCCAAAAGCTCAAAGAGCTTGGGATAGCGCTGGTGGCCAAGCCACTGGGAAGACCACGGGCAACGTCAATTCGCATAAGACCCGGCCAACGAAATCCAATAGAAGGCAAGTTTGGGCAAGCTAAAACTGCATACGGAATGAACCGTATAAAAGCAAGGCTTCAACAAACGAGCGAATCGTGGATTGCTGCCATCATAATGGTACTGAACCTGGTTAAATTAACCGGGCAGGTACTTTTTTGCCTAATGCTATCTGTTTATAAAAAGGTATCGACACAATTGAAGGAGCTAGCGATTATCATAATAAAGCTTACCAAACCAGAACCGCCAAAATTGGCAATTTTAAGAAATTGCTTTACTTTTTCAGCAGACCCTATGTAGTTAGGCTTTAGAGAAATACGGGTCTGCTCCATATTATCACTCTTCTATATCATTAGTGATAACACCTTGCAACGGCGCTACAAAGAACACCGGCGAGCGCTAAAGGCTTCTTAAAAAATTCGAATAGAGTGGTTAGTGAAACCGCTAGTAAATAAAAAAGCCTCAAAATATTGAGGCTCATTTACTTCTACTACTGTCTAAGTGGTGTGGGCCGGGATCGAACCGGCGACACAAGGATTTTCAGTCCTTTGCTCTACCGACTGAGCTACCGCACCTCCTTTTACCCTTTCGGGCTGCAAATATAAGATGATAATCAAACCGGCAAAATTTTATTTGCCTTTATCCTCATTTTTTTACTTTAAAACTCACAGTTGTTCGGCGTTCTTGCAAAAGCTATCACATCTCGTATATTAGTCATCCCGGTTACAAACTGAACCATCCTTTCAAAACCCAGCCCAAAACCGGCATGAGGTACGGTTCCAAAACGCCGCGTATCTAAATACCAGCTCATCTCCTCTACCGGTAAATGCATTTCCTTCATTCTTTCCTCCAGTTTGTCTAACCGCTCCTCTCTTTGCGAGCCTCCTACAATCTCTCCTATTCCGGGAGCAAGTATATCCATTGCCGCTACCGTTTTCCCATCGTCGTTCTGCCGCATATAAAAAGCCTTTATCTCTTTTGGATACCCCGTTACGATAACCGGTTTCTTAAAATGTTTTTCTACCAGGTAGCGTTCATGTTCGCTCTGTAGGTCGATCCCCCATTTAACATCATATTTAAATTTCTTCTTTTTATAAGCGGGGCTGTCGAGCAAAATATTAATGGCATCTGTATAGGTAATTCTTTCAAAGTCGTTGTTTAAAACAAACTCAAGCTTTTCCATTAGTCCTATTTCTGAACGCTCATTTTGCGGTTTTTGCTTTTCTTCTTCGGCAAGCCGCTGATCCAGGAACTCAATATCCTCGCGGTTGTTATCCATCGAATATTGAATTAGGTATTTAATGAACTCCTCCGCTAAATTCATATTGTCCTCAATGTCACAAAAAGCCATTTCCGGTTCAATCATCCAAAATTCAGCAAGGTGACGTGTTGTATTTGAATTTTCAGCTCTAAAGGTCGGTCCGAAAGTGTATACTTCACTAAAAGCCATAGCTCCTAACTCACCCTCTAACTGTCCGCTTACGGTAAGATTAGTGCTTTTACCAAAAAAATCTTCCCCAAAATTGATGCTGTTGTCCTCGTTCCGCGGTGGATTATCAAGCGGCAGCGTAGTTACCCTGAACATTTCTCCCGCACCTTCGGCATCTGAGGCCGTAATTATTGGGGTATGTAGGTACACAAAACCTCTGTCATTAAAAAACCGGTGTATGGCAAATGCGAGAGAGTGCCGGATCCTGAACACGGACCCAAAAGTATTTGTTCTGAAACGAAGGTGAGCCTTCTCTCTTAAAAATTCAAGTGAATGCTTTTTAGGCTGCAACGGATATTTCTCAGCATCGGAGTCACCCAATACTTCCAGTTTTGTAGCCTTCACCTCTACCTTTTGCCCCTTTCCCAGCGAGGGCACTACAACCCCGCTAATTTTCAATGAAGCTCCTGTTGTAATTCTTTTTAATGTAATATCATCAAGCAAGCCAAGTTCAACCACTACCTGCAAATTATTATTGGTGCTGCCATCATTTAAAGCTATAAACTGGTTGTTGCGGAATGTACGCACCCAACCCATTACAGTTACCTCCTGCCCTGTCGCATCAGCCTTTAACAGGTCTTTCACCTTAACTCGTTTGTTAAACATGGTTGTTTATTTTAAAGAGGGCAAAGATAGGGACTTGTAATTTTGTATGACTTGGCTCGCGAAAATGTAAGTGCAGTAATGCAATGTGGCAAACATGCTATGGCTTAACTTTTGAGTGTCTCCGAATCTATTGTTTATCTAATTAAAGGAGCGCAGTGTTATGAACGAATATTTAAGAATGAATTACTACGGGAATACGGTTTTGCAATACTTGTACGTACTGGCCGGGATCATAGTCGCATGGATCATTTTTAAGATTATCCGCAATATTGTTATTGTGAAAGTGAGGAAGTGGGCCGGCAAAACGAAGAATAGTTTTGATGACGTTCTAATTACAGGTATAGATCGTTTTGTTATTCCTTACCTCTATCTGTTCTGCAACTATATTCTTATCAATCAACTCAACATGACGAGAAGAGCTGATAAATTTTTAACCCTTAGCCTTACCGTCGTTACTATTTATTATGTCGTGCGTGTATTAAATCATTCGCTTCAGTATTCACTATACCTGTATTTGCATAAAAGAAAAGAAGGCGATATTCGTATCAAACAGTTCAATGGCATCTTGCTCGTTATAAAAGTGTTTGTGTGGATGTTAGGACTTTTATTCTTTCTCGATAATATTGGTTACCATGTAACTACTATTCTCGCGGGCTTGGGAATTGGAGGTATAGCTGTTGCGCTCGCCGCGCAAAATATATTGAGCGATCTGTTCAGTTACTTTGTTATCTTTTTAGATAAGCCTTTTGAAATTGGAGATTTTATAGTGGTAGGTTCACAAAGCGGCACGGTGGAAAGAATTGGAATAAAAACTTCCCATGTTAGGAGTTTAGGTGGCGAGCAAATGATTATACCAAATGCAGACCTGGTAAAGTCAACTATAAATAATTACAAAAGGTTAGAACGCAGAAGAGTGGTGTTCGAAATTCGGGTTGTCTATAATACTCCGATCGAATTGCTTGAAGAAATTCCGGGAATCTTAAAGGCAGCCGTAACTAAAAGAGAAAAAATATTATTTGATCGCGCTCACCTTCAAAACTTTGAAAGCTATTATATCAACTACGAGGTTGTGTATTCAGTTTTAAGTGATAACTATAATTTATTTATGGACATCCAGCAGAGTATATTGTTAGAAATATTAGCAGAGTTTAAAATGAGAGGAATAGAAATTGCGATACCTGCACAAACAATTGCAATAAATGGTGAAACAAAAGAAAAGGTAAATGAAGACAGGTAAAAAGGATTAAGAATAACATTTCCAACGCCTTAAACTATTTCTTTACAACCATAAACTTGCATTAAGGCTCAGCTAGTTCCCTGTTTTATTTTATTCACGGCTATGCTAAGTGTTTATATAACTAACGCCCGGACAATTAATTCCGCTAAAAACCGTTCTGATTTGGCAAATCCTTAATTTAAAATGTTCCTAAAAATTCAATTATATATTTAGTTAATGATAATATTTTCTAATTTTGTAGAGCAACCAGTGGTAAACCTGCGAGTTTTTAAATGGGGTGAAAAGAAGGAAGTAGCAAAAAAAAATCACTTTTACTTTTAAATTGATAAAATAGAAGTGTTAAACAGGATGAAACCTTAATAAAATCTTATAAAGTAGGTAAAAAAACAAAAAAAGTTTTATTTTTTTTGTTTTACAAATTTGTGACGTAAACTTGCATAGAAATTTAAAGCTGATCAGTAACAACTACTCTTGACTCGTCAGTTTTTCGGTTTTCCCAGTTTCATTTTCATTCAAATATTTTCCTTACCTATTGGATGTTTTGAGTTTTAACTATCAAAAATATTTATGTACGACATTTCGCAACTGAACGATATGCTTGTTCCGGAGCTTCTGGATATAGCAGATCAGCTTAGCATTCCCAAAGCACAGAAAACTGATAAGCAAGAATTAATTTATAAAATACTAGACAGGCAAGCGACGGTAGAAAGCGAAACTAAAACTGCCACAGCTGAAAAAAGCAGACGTAGACGTACTGTAAAAACAAATGCTTCAAATGCGAAGGCGAATACAGCCGTAGCCGAAGAAGTAGCACCTCAGCCTGAAGAGCCTAAGAAAGAGAGCACTAAAAATAACGGCCCTAAACGTGCCCGTAAACCCAAACCTCCTAAAGAAGAGACCCCTCAAACCGAAATATCATCTGCGAATGTCGATGACAGACAGGAAGAGGCGATAGCTAATGAAGAAGGAAATAAAGCAAATGGTACTGCGGAAGAAATAGATGGGCAATCACCGGAAGGAACATCGGCGGTTCAAACACAACCTCAGCAGCAACGTTTTCACCAACAGAATCAACGCAGGGAGCCTTCGTTTAATATTGAATTTGATGGAGTGATTCAAGGTGAAGGTGTATTGGAAATGATGCCCGACGGCTACGGTTTTCTCAGGTCTTCAGATTACAATTACCTGTCATCGCCAGATGATGTGTACGTTTCTCCTTCTCAAATAAAATTGTTTGGCTTAAAAACAGGAGATACGGTTTTTGGGTATGTGCGTCCGCCAAAAGAAGGTGAAAAATATTTTGCTTTACTTAAAGTGGAAACCATAAATGGAAGAGGTCCTGAAGAAGTAAGGGATCGCGTACCATTTGATTATCTTACTCCGTTATTTCCCTTCGAAAAACTAAACCTTTTTACTAACTCAACCAGTTATGCAACGCGTATCGTTGATTTGTTTACGCCAATTGGTAAAGGACAGCGAGGTTTAATTGTTGCCCAACCAAAAGTAGGTAAAACAGTTTTACTGAAAGATATAGCCAACTCAATTGCGGCTAACCATCCTGAGTGTTATTTAATGGTGGTTTTAATCGATGAGCGTCCTGAGGAAGTTACGGATATGGAACGCAGTGTAAAAGCAGAAGTAATAGCTTCTACATTTGACGAACCTGCCGAAAAACACGTAAAGGTGTCCACGATTGCCCTGCAAAAAGCTAAGAGGCTTGTTGAATGTGGCCATGATGTTGTCATTCTGCTTGACAGTATTACCCGTTTGGCAAGAGCTCACAATACTGTTGCTCCTTCGAGCGGTAAAGTATTAAGCGGAGGTGTTGAAGCTAATGCTATGCAAAAGCCTAAACAGTTCTTCGGCGCTGCCCGTAAAATCGAGCACGGAGGTTCATTAACTATCCTTGCTACCGCTCTTATTGAAACCGGTTCTAAGATGGATGAGGTGATATTTGAAGAGTTTAAAGGTACCGGTAATATGGAATTACAACTTGACCGCCGTCTTGCTAACAGGCGTATTTTCCCTGCAATCGACCTTGTTTCGTCTTCTACCCGTAGAGATGACTTATTGCTTGATAGGGAGACCCTGCAACGCATGAACATCCTTCGTTTATATATTAATGATATGAATACTGAAGAAGCGATGAATGAATTGCTAAAACGCATGAGGGGAACAAAGGATAATACCGAGTTCCTGGCAAGCATGAACGGATAACGATATTATGTATAGTCCAATTTAGTAGAAGCGACTTTTAAAGTGGCTTTTTATATGTAGCAGGATTCCTCCTTAAAATCTGGTTACATTTCCATATCATTGCTCAGCATATAGAGATAAAGCAATAAAAAAAGAGGCAATCTGCTACAGCAGATTGCCTCTTTTTTTATTGTAAAGGGCCCCTTCTATTTTAATAATTACCTCTGAATAAAGCTACTGCGCCTCCCGGTATTTCTGCCACCGGAACCATAATTACCTTTAACCGGGTTATTAACGGCCGGCTGTGGATTTGGTTGTTTTAAGCTGGTATCCATAAAATCATCAATAACAGGTATGCTTTGCTTTGTTAGTTTATTAATATCACGCAAGTATTGTTTTTCTTCTGCATCGCAAAATGAAATGGCTGTTCCCTCTGCGCCTGCCCTGCCTGTACGACCTATACGATGAACATAAGTTTCGGGGGTATTTGGCAGGTCGTAGTTAATTACATGAGAAAGCTCCTCAACGTCAATACCGCGTGCGGCAATATCAGTAGCCACTAACACGCGAAGCTCTCCATTTTTAAACATAGACAAAGCTCTTTGCCTGGCTGACTGAGACTTATCTCCATGTATCGCATCGGCAAATACATTGGCCCGGTTCAGTTCTTTAGCTACTCTGTCGGCACCGTGTTTGGTTCTTGCAAAAACAAGTGCCCGTTTTATGGCATTATTTTTCAAAAGGTGGTGTAACAAGCCCTTTTTGTCGAGCTTATCAACAAAGTAAACACCCTGCTGCACTCTCCCTGCAGTTGAAGAAACCGGGGTGACCTCAACCTTTACTGGATTATTTAAAATGCTGTCAGCAAGATGTGAAATTTCGGGAGGCATAGTAGCAGAAAAAAACAGGGTTTGACGGTTTGAAGGCAGTTTTGCAATCACCTTCTTAACATCATGAATAAAACCCATGTCGAGCATCCGGTCAGCTTCGTCGAGTACAAATAACTCTACGTGCTGCAAGCTTATTAGTTTCTGGGCCATAAGATCAAGGAGTCTTCCGGGGGTTGCAATTAAGATATCCACCCCGTTTCTTAAAGCATTAACCTGTGAATGCTGAGAAACTCCTCCAAAAACAACCAGGTGACGTAAACCGGCGTATCTTCCATAAGCTGCAAAACTTTCGTCTATCTGGATAGCAAGTTCTCTTGTTGGCGTTAATACGAGTGCCTTAATTTTTGCAGGTCCTCTTTCCAACCTCTTTTCTTCATGCAATATCTGAATAACCGGAATAGCAAAAGCTGCTGTTTTCCCTGTGCCGGTTTGCGCGCATCCTAAAAGGTCTTTACGCTGTAATATTATAGGTATTGATTTTTCCTGTATAGGTGTAGGAGTTGTATATCCTTCATTTTTGAGCGCTTGTAAAACAGGCTCAATTAAATTTAAATTTTCGAACGACAATTGATAAATTGTTTAAATAAAATAATATTATTCTCACAAATAATATGTGAGAGTCGATATGCCCGTAAAGTTTGGACCAGGTGAAATTTTAAAGGAGAAGGAAGATTTCAAGGTCTGAACCGAGAGAGTATATTTTGATTTTGTAAAAGTAAGACTTTAAAACAAAATAATTTGATAAAGAGCTGACTTTTAGTATTTAAGCTATCCGAATATCATCCTGATGGAGATATAAAAAAGAAAGCTGTTTCATGTCAAATGAAACAGCTACGGTATGGTAAATAAAAGTATGATTAACTGAATAAGTATTCCAGATCCTCTCTGGTAAGATTTTTTACAAAACCTGCATCATCTGTTATAAGATCTGCTGCCAGCGCTTTCTTCTTCTCCTGCAGCGATAATATTTTGTCCTCCACCGTATCCTTACAAATCATCCGGTAGGCAAAAATATTCTTCGTCTGCCCAATACGATGCGTACGGTCAATGGCCTGTTGCTCTACGGCCGGGTTCCACCAGGGATCAACAATATAAACATAATCCGCAGCGGTAAGGTTTAAACCTACTCCCCCTGCTTTTAACGAGATAAGGAATACCCTGCAACTGTTGTCGTTTTGAAAACTCTGAATCGCCTTTTCGCGGTCAGGGGCAGAAGTACTGCCGTCAAAATACTCGTACTTAACTCCCAGTTCATCCAGTCTTTCCCTAATCAAAGCAAGCATTCCCAAAAATTGAGAAAACACGAGCGCCTTATGGTCGCTTATATTTTCTGTAATTTCTCTTACCAGCTCGTCCAGCTTAATAGAAACATTAGGGTACTTTTCATCGTCTTTCATGATGGCCGGGCTGTCGCAAATCTGCCTCAGCTTCATCAAGCCCTGTAAAATGGTAAGCTGCGATCTTGATATTCCCTGGCTTTCGACAACTCCGAGGATCTTATCCCTGAAATCGTTGCGGTAGGCATCATAAATTTTTCTTTGCTCATCTCCCATTTCACAAAAAAGAATCATTTCCGTTTTATCGGGCAGATCTTTAGCAACCTGTTCTTTTGTTCTTCGTAAGATAAATGGAAAGAGCAGCTTACGCAGGTGTTCTTTTTGCTCCTGTTCGCCAAACTTGTCGATGGGAATAGCAAACTCCTGCTTAAAGAATTCCATTGAACCCAGCATTCCAGGGTTAAGGAAGTTCATTTGAGCAAAGATGTCGAAAGTATTATTTTGCAGCGGCGTACCACTTAAACAAAGGCGGCTTTTTGCTTTTAATAAACCCACAGCCTTTGTTACTTTACTCGATGGATTTTTAATGGCCTGGCTTTCATCTAAAATTATATAGTCAAAGTCAGCTTCTACAAAAGCTTTTATGTCGCTGCGTAACGTGCCATAAGTAGTAATAATTACTTCCGATTCCAAGGCCTTTATGTTGTGCTTTACACGTGTGCCTCCATGGTGAATATAATAGGTTAACGTGGGGGTAAACTTTTTAATTTCATTTTCCCAGTTATACATTAAGGTCGTAGGACAAACAACAAGAGCCTTCAGGCGGCCGTTTTCGTAACGGATATGATGCAGAAATGACAAAGCCTGGATGGTTTTACCCAAACCCATGTCGTCTGCTAAAATCCCCCCCCACTTTACTTCATTTAAATAATTTAACCACTGAAAACCAGATTCCTGGTAGGGACGAAGAATAGGCTTAAGGTGAGCCGGAGCTTCTACCTTTTCAATATCTTTAAAATCCTTTAGCTTCTCATAACGCTCTTCCAGTTGAAAAAATAGTTCCTCTTCATCACGGTTCTCATATAGCTCTTCAATTACACTAAAGTGGTAACGGCTCAGTTTCATTTTTTCACTTTTGCCCTCTCCCACTCTAAATAACAGCGAATACTTTTTAATCCATTCTTCGGGTAAAATTCCTAAAGAACCGTCCTGCAACTGAACGAACTGCTGTTTATTGGCCAGTGCTTTCTTAACGTCTGAAACGGTAATCTTCTGGTCACCAAAATGTATCTCCACCTTAGCGTCAAACCAGTCTGTGTGACTGCTGATGTAAATTTTAGTGGAAGGCTTGGCGGTATTAAACCGAAAGTTTTTTAATGCTTCAAAGCCAAAAACGGGGATATTCATATCACGCATCGCGTCCACGAAAAGGAAGAACCAGTTGTTTTTTAAAACGTCGCCGCCTTTTAAAATAAGGTTATCCGTTCCCTCCTGCCGTATGAACTGCGAATGCAGGTTTTCCACCTTTTTAATAAAAGCCTGCTCTTCTTCTATGTTACGTTGAATAACCAGCAAGGTGTCCTGCTGCGGAACGATGAGTTTGTCTTTATCCTGCGGTTTAACCTCATACCCCCTGTATAAAAACACCGGTTGAAACAAGAGATAATCGCCTTTTTCCTTTAATAAAAGCCTTACATCCGGTTTAATATCTTTTACATCTTCCCGCTTAACGTTATTAAACTGAACGTTATAGTCTTTTGCAAGTGGTAAAACTGTCTGCTGAAGCTGCCTGGCCCAATCTGCCTCTTCTATCTCTATTTTACCCAGAGGCATAAATTTTTCCACGAGAAAAGCATCTTTTGGGTTTTGCCACAAAAAGCAAGTGTCGCCGTTAAGAAACAAAAGTGGCGACTCCACTTCGTTCTCTGTTAAGGGCACTTCAATATGATTGAGACGCACAAAACACTGCACCTCATAAAGGCCGTTATTGTAATTGATGTTGAAATTGAGCAGAGAAGGCTCGTCGCTTAGGTGTATCTTTTTAAGGTTTGCGGTAGTAAAAGGTTTTTTAGCGGGCAGGTAAAAAGAAAAATGAGGATTAGCTTCTGTAAAAATTTTCTTCAACTTAGGATGAAGATATTCTACGATCAGGTTCCTCGTCTCTTCGGGGAGCGTGTCATTATGTTGTTGAATAATATTCTCCCAAATGCCGCTAAAAGGAGAGTTCCTGTTGAGGTAACGGCTTACTTCGGTGGTTTGAAGCTTTCGTAATTGCTGTATCAATAATTTGTCATCCTCACTGAAAACTTCAGTATTGATGTATTTTGCCAGGTCAAGCTTTTCCGTTTTACTGGTAAAAGCTGTTCTTTCTTCATTTGGCTCACCTTGTATTGCCTCTACCTGTACAAAGGGATATTGATCGTTGTTAAGAAAAACCAGACCCAGTTGCATTGCTGCCGGTTTAGCAACTTCTTCCTCAACTTCTACCTCTGCCTGTGTATTTACTACTACCGGTTTTCTTTGAAAACCAATGGTAGATGGGGCAATCCGTTTAATGCTAGAGTCCAGAACCCTTAGAAAAGGCTTACCATCTTTGTAGGCAAACTCAAATTTTCCTTTCAGGTCGTCGTTCAGAGAAAAGCCATAAGCTTCGAGCAGCTTATTTTTTTCTTTATCCCAATTTCTAATCGTGTCAAAATAATTTGCGCCAAACTTATTATATAAGTGAACCAACAGGATGACCTTGTGTACGCATAAAGGATGTTTTGAATCGCTTTGACAGGTACAACTTGTATCAAAATTTCTCTCTTCATTTTTCTGTACAAGCACTTTGTGCTCTTCCCCTTCATACTTTACTTCGGACCTCACTCTTTCGTCTTTTGCCTCAATTATCTTCGGCTTGCTTTTTTGAAGGAATTCCTCGGCGATGGTGTAAGATTGGGGTGAAGAAAGTAACCGGATCATCTTAAGATCGAGGTGCTTCATTTTCACAACCGTATGCTTCTGGTCATACATTAAATCCTTCTCGTCCAGCATATTGCGGTCGAGCAATTCCTGCAGTTGAAATAAAGCGCCGGCCTCATGGCGGCATATTTCTCCTAAATTATAAGGGCAGCTACACCGCAGAGACAACGTTGCAGCATCTTTAAACTTGCTTATATTTACCCGGTAGGTAGTCGCATAACTATCATCTTTTACCCTGAAAACTACAGAACTCATTAAGTCATCATATTCTACCAGCTCAACATTTCCTGTAGCATGAATTTTCTTTCCCCGGCGAATTACTTCATCAGTTCCGTTATTGTAAATATGTTTTATTAAATGCGGTAAGGCCATGAATTCGTTTAATGATATTAATTGCTTCTGCTCTTTTTAACCTGCTGGAATATTAGCCGTTCACAGACTTTCTACAAAAACTTCTCTTTCTACCTTGTGGGGTACCAATTCTCCTTCGGCTATAAAAAAGGGCAATTTGCAAAAGTAAAGAAAAACATGGCATAATTAGCAGGTGATACAACGTGCCAGGGAACGAAATGTTTGTTAAGAAAGAGCATTGGTTCATCTGCCAGGCAGCATACCTGCAGTTTAAAAGCTGTCATGATTCACAATAAAACACTTCGATCTTTTACCGGATAACAAGGTTTCCCTGTGTATAGTAAGGTAGAATATTGGCAACATCTGGTGTCACACAGTACTCCAGGTCTTTTTCCAATCCATATGCAGACAACCTGTGCCAATGTGTTGTTTTTTGAATGAAAGAATAAAGATGATCTTTATTTATAGTATACATCGTTTCCGCCATTAAAGAGCTATCGTCGTGAATAGTAAAATGTTCTTTAATCCTGTTAATGACAGCTCCCGCAAAAAGCGTGTCCTCCAGGTTAAACCTGTCTTTCCAGCCGGAACAGGCAAGTATAACAGGTTTATTTTCTGAAAGCAGGTGATCACAAACAGCGCCCAGGTTTGGAAAGGAACCTGTAATAACTTCTTCGCATCCTTTCTCTAACGCCATATGTAAAAGCCTGGTGCCGTTCGTTGTGGTAAGAACCAACGTTTTTCCTTCGATAAAAGCTTTTGAGTACTCAGCGGGAGAATTACCGTATTGCAATCCTTCGATTACTTTTCCATCTCTTTCGCCGGCTGTTATTGAACCCGGAAGCCTGTTCCCTATCCTCTTACATTCTTCAACCTGGGCCACCGGTATTACTTTTGTAGCGCCGTTATACAATGCAGTGGCAATAGTAGATGTTGCTCTAAACACATCAATAATAACAACAATACTATCCTTAAGGTCGTACAGGTTTAAGAAAACAGGGGATAATACGGTATAAAGCAGAGGTTTTTTATCCATAAAGCGCAAATATAAACCTTACAAGCACTAATAGAGCTAATTTGATGGCAGTTAAGATTTTTTAACCCGATAGCTGAGTTCTACACTACCAACACCCGCGTTAACCATTTTTAGCTTTCTGGCCGCTTTCTTACTTAGATCTATTATTCGCCCGGCTACAAAAGGCCCACGATCATTTATGCGAACTTTAACCGTTCTTCCGTTTGATAAATTTTTCACCTTTACTTTAGTACCAAACGGCAGGGTTCGGTGCGCTGCCGTTCTTTTAGACTGCCTGAACTTTTCACCATTTGACGTGCGCCTTCCTTTAAATTTATCAGCATAATAAGATGCTTTTCCTGTTTCGGTAATTTTAGGTGCACACGATGCCAGAAGGATTACAACGGTAAAAAATAAACCTGTCCATTTTTTATTATTCATCATTGGCTCTTTCTGTTAATGTGCTTCCAACCAGTTTATTCCAACCCCTATTTCTGCATTTGCCGGAACCTCGTTTGGCAGGGGCAAAGCTGTTTGCATACAATCTATTATAAGCGGTTTAATCACCTCTACTTCATCTGCCATTGCATCAAAAACCAGTTCATCGTGTACCTGTAAAATCATTTTCGATTTCAGGTTCCTTTGTTTAAACTCTTTATCAATCTTAATCATTGCCAGCTTGATCATATCCGCCGCGGTTCCCTGTATAGGCATATTGATGGCGTTTCTTTCCGCATAACCCCGCACGGTAAAGTTGGCGCTGTTAATATCCTTTAACCACCTTTTTCTACCAAGTAATGTTTCCACGTAACCGTTCTTTTGCGCAAATTTCATTTGCCTGTCCATGTACTGCTGTATGTTAGGAAACTGCTTTTTATAGTTGTCGATGATCTCCTTTGCTTCGCTGCGGCTAATTTTTAAGTTTTCTGAAAGTCCAAACGCACCCTGGCCGTAAATAATGCCGAAGTTTACACTTTTGGCTTTATATCTCATTTCCTTGGTCACTTCACTTTCATCAATGCCATAAACTCTTGCCGCTGTTGCAGTATGAATGTCTTTGCCCTGTTTAAAAGCTTCGCACATATTTGGGTCCCCGCTAATGCCTGCAACTATCCGCAGTTCTATCTGCGAATAATCTGCGCTAACCAATACATGCTCTTCATCCCTGGGTATAAATGCTTTTCGTATTTCTCTCCCTCTTTCGGTACGTACCGGTATATTCTGAAGATTAGGGTTATTACTACTTAA
>Ga0115856_100188_pt1 | contig 21421 bp, 9 predicted proteins | sample InSIn4gowninarea_FD_83870 | JGI IMG/M metagenome (GOLD analysis project Ga0115856, IMG submission 83870)
GTATTTACCAAAGAATTATTCGATACAAAGAATCAGCTTTTTAAAACCTGACCATTTTTCAAGGGACTAACTAAAAGAGGATTTTGGACGAACCATGTGTTCTTGGATACAAATTCGCAATACTAAACACGTAAAACCCCAGGTACTGAAGCACAAATAAATACAAAGGGTGCACACGACATTCGAAATCTCTGGGTAGTTTTTTATCAATGCAAAGCCAAGATGAATGAATCGGCCATATGACTGAAGGAAATTGTTTTGAAAGATTTTGATTCATTCGTCTTCGTTTCTCATTGATAAAGAAATCCTCAGAGATTTCGAAACAGCCGTCTACTCCCTATGTACTTCAATAGGTTTTTTTCGTGTTTAAAATTGCTAATTAAAATTACTGTTTAAAATTTTATTCATCTGTAATGCCCATTAGATAACAGCAGTCATCCATGCAAATGCTGTTTCCGTTCAAATAACAGTTCATTCTTCGATGCTCATTGACGATGTTTCAAGGATATTTCAAGGCTCCGGAGCCAAGCACTACTTTGTACGCCGATTAGATATTAAATGGGCTGAACCCGAAGAACAATTGTTGTTTTCCAAACATTGTTTCAGAGGGTTGTACAGAGAGAGCAAACGTTTACGGATAAGAAGGGGATGAGAAAAAAACATGGGGGGGGACAGCACAGATGAATGGATGGGTGAGTGACAGGAAGTGCGAGCCGCGGAGAATGCCGCATAGGTGCCAAACGGTGCTGCTACCGACTTGAAGAGAGCAGTGCTTGTCTTCCCCTCAATCACGAGGCAATTGTCTGGCACCTGCACGCCCCCTGGCGGTGGCCAAATAGCTGCCCGCTAAAATTAGTGTCGACGCGGAAGATCACGGCGGAGACAAAGCATTTGCAATGAGTGAAAGTAGATGGGCCAATAAGTCTCTAGTGGTTATCGTTAAAAGTAAAGGAACTAATATATTTTAATTTAAATTTTATTTTATTTATATTACAAACGAGTTTTAAATGATGGCCAACGTTTTAAATATATATTTTTTCGTACTTAAAAAAATTATTTTGCTATGACTTTTGGATCTAGTACTTGACGGATTTTATTTTAGTTTTTATGATTCAGTAGATATTTGTTTTAAATAAATAATATTTTCCAGTTTCACTGATTTCCATTGTCATTTTTTCCTGAACAAAATAGAGATTTTAATACTAAAGGAAAATTGAAATAAAAGCAAACGTAATGAAACACAAATGATAACAAAAAGGATACTAAACAAAGCCTTACATTTTACTTCAAAGACCCTGCGTTGTGCGTCTTTTGATAATACATATATCACACAGCCAGTGAAGTTCATACAACAGCTTTCCGAAGTTAAAACTGCGTAATAAAAAAGAATAGCACACAAAGCAATAAAAAACCTAAAAAACCATGCCTTAAATGATAAAAAAAAAGCAGCCATAAATTAAAAATTAAAACTATTTCCTTATTTCCAGTTCGAAAATGTGTCCCGACGTAAATTAATTTAAGGAGATTAACTTGGACGAGATAAGACAGTAAAGTCGATGCAAGACAAGACATCTTAAGATTTATACCAGCAGTTAAATGAAGCACATCGCTGAAATAAACGTGAAAACATTGGACTTAGATCTTAATCGGCATTTGCCGAACAACCGCAACACTGCGCCAGCTATGTAGAGCATATCAAAGAACAAGTGTCGATCGTAGGTAGGATTGTTAAATATGTTCCAGATAGCGGAACATATGTTTCTAAATTTAATATATTTTTGTCAGCATAAATCTAAGGATATAACCTTTAAAAACCGCATTTTAAAACATAATTTTCAAATAAAAAGTTCTGGGGTTGACAAATCTGTAATTAAATAGAAGAATAGAAGCATATGGTTTCATTTATTATATTGTTACAAAGTTCTTAATTTGCTTTCCCCCCCCCCCATTAAGAGTTCATTTTCGGGAAGAAGTATTAAAAAAAAAAAAGAAAGAAAGAGATTAGAGAAATATTTAAAAAAAACACTAAATATTTAACATCATTATAGTCGTTTTACATAGTAAACAATATAATAGAGCTTGGTGACAGTTTGGTGACTGGTAACCAAATGTTAAAAAATAACATATAATATTAATACTATGTGGGCCTTATATGTAAAACAACGTAATAGAGCTTTGTCAAATGTGATTGTGGGTCAATGAAAAAATACCTGAAATTTTAATGGGGGAGGGAGGGAGAAGGAATGCCATTTATTTCACACACAAGCACATTTATTCACACATACCCATTATGAAAATTATAAATTATGGCAGACATATACAACAAATTGTTATATGTATTTCGTTTTCACGAAAATACATTTTTAAACTACTAAAATGTTCTTAGAAATGTTTGACGAGAAAACAAATATTAACGAAATGCGACCACGGAAACTAACTATACGGCAAAAGTGAAATCACTATAGCGAAAATCGCACTGCAAAGAGAAGAAAAATTATGCACGATTCATAGAATCATCGGAAGAAGACGTGCCAGAAATCCCAAAAATTGACGTAAGTAGAATATTTTTGCTTCTGTACTGTTCCGCACTACCGTAGCCTACGAAAGCAGCCAAATAAAGCGAAATTAAAATCGACTTCTTCACGATATTACTTCCGATCAAACGATAAAATGCACGGAAAAAGTTATCTAAATTTTAAAATTTTGGTAAATTGGAAATTCTGGAATTCCAGTTTTGTAAAGAAAAATAAAAGAAAGGTTTTAATAAATACCGAAAATCTAATTTTGGAAGGAAAAAAATACCGGAATTCCGAAATTATACCGGAACACAATCAGCCCTGGCTTTGTGACAATTTGGCGACTTGGTGATCAAATTTGATACCAAAAATTGACAAAATCCGGGACATTTTAAGTCAAAAACGGGAGAAATGGCCGAAATGACCGATATTCCGTCCTTGGACAAAACAAATAATTCGGCACTTGATATTGCAATAGAGACAAATAGGCATGGACAGATTAAAGTAAACAGATGTTACAGTGCACAAACATTCATAAAACAGCCTATCTGATGTGTTTGCTCTCGCCGAATTATGCGCGGCAAAATGTGTTGTGACGCATTGTCACGCAACCCGTAAATTTCAATGCAAAGTAAGGGGGAGGAACAAAAAGATACTCGCCAAATTGTCTCCGGTAACTTTATATCTAGACATTCAAGCGAAATGGCACGTGACCAAAAAAAATAATGAAAATAAAGTTTCAACCCCAGTATTCCAGACGAAACACAAGAAAATAAATACTCCCGCTACTGCCAGAATCACTTCTATTTTTAAGCTGCCCGCTTTAATTTATTAAATACATTTGCCTAGTTCAGGTTTCACAAAAGGACTCAAGATTTAAAGTAATACGCATTACTGCCGCTCCTATTTTAGATATAACCCGGTTTGCGGGGTAGGCGAAATTTTTGCTTTCGCCAAGATTCAAAATGGGCCAAATTTATGATGATAAATCCAAAGCAAACAAAATAGAGGATGAAAATTAATGAGGATAAAAAGATAACGTTACTTTTATTGTAGACAAAATCCAAAGTCAGTGGCGTAGGAAAGATGGGCCTGGAGGGCTCAAGCCCCCCCATTCGGTAGCAAAGTATTGTGCGTGTAGCCAGTTTTGCAAAGGATTTAATTAATAATTAATGAGATGAATAACGCTCTAATTAAATCAGACTATTAATTAATAATTCAATAAATAATGATTCATAAATATTAATTAATAATGATTAATAATTAATGATTAGATTAATATTTAACGAAAGGAATAACTTACTAATTAAATTAAGATATTAATTAAATTCAGCTAAATTTAGTTTAAATTTGACTGTTGATAAAGTCTTATCCAATACTGTTGAGTATTCGGTGAAAATGTTGGATGAGCTGAGTTCTGTTACTAATTAAGTAATAGTTCAACTTGCTAATTAAATTAATCTATTGATTCATAATTATTTATTTAATAATGATTAATAATTAATAATGATTCAATTATAATTAATAAAGGGAATAACTTACTATTTAAATTAAGCTTTTAATTTAGTTTCATTTTGATTATTAATTAAGTCTAATGCAATATTTTTGAGTATTCAGAGTAAATGTTGAATGAGCTGAACCCCTCCCATGGATTTTGAATTGCTATGTCCTTGTCCAAAGTGGAATTAGCGCAATTAGATCAGATAAAGTCATACCTCAGAAATATACCTTATTTCACGTAATTAAAACAGGGTCCCACTCTTAATAAACAAAAAAATTTCAAAACTTTTCAAGGTCTTGAATATATCATTAATAAAATAATGAGCATTATAATTTAAGTAAGTTTCAAGTTTAGTTAATTAACTATATCAAGTAATTTATTAATTTTATGGTGATACTTATTTAACTCTTTTATAAGCATATTATTTTCACTCGTGTTCATGATTGTTTACAGAAAAGGGGATTCGTCTCGGATAAAGAAATTGAGCATTTTTTTTCAGGTTATTACAGAAGCAGGTAAATACTTAAAGGCGAAAAAAATTCAAAACTTTTCAAGAACTTTCTATCATTTTCAAGGAGTTTCTGGGATCCTTATTTAAAAAGAAATTAAGAACTTTTCAAAACTTTTCAAGGACCGTGGGGAACCTGTAACAGGAACTTTTTCAGAAACGTGCAAAATTCAAAACATTGCTCTGTCTACACAATCTAAAATAGAAATTTTTTCAGAGTTTGAATCCATATACTGTGACAAAACTTCATTTTCCTTTCATTGTATTTTAATGTTTACATTCGATATTGTTCTGAAGTATACGAAGAACTGCATAATTAGATTAAATTTAGGACGTTCATTTGTTTTGAACATATTCATAATCGTTTTAACTTTAAATAAAACGTAGTAACTATAATGATTTACGACATCGTTTTGCCTTAAAATACTTTCTATTTGAGAAAAACTAAACTTAAATCAATAATAATATTGCTGATAAGAAAGGTTTACTATTTCTTTTCCCAAGGGATCAGCCCTATAGAAGGGGCGAACCCAATGTGTCTGAGCTGGACCCCCCACCAGCTGTCCAGCCCCCCTGTCCCCTGTCCCCCCAGCTGTCCACCCTGGACCTATGTGTCTGAGCCACATAGGTCCAGGGTACAGATAAGTGGACAACTACACTAGGAGTCCTCCTTCCGGACGATGATCTAAAAATTAAGGGTGGAATGAGCTTGTCCCCGAATGAAAGGACCCGACTGAGGGATCTTTATAGATGCTCTCTTGAGTTTAAGATTCCTCAAGTTTGATTGCAGGTTGAACGGTCCAGGGATAAACCCTTCGTAAAGCTGCGAGTTAAGGAAGGCTCATTTAGAATGAGATACATTTTTGATGGTTCAAACTGGATTCTTAACACAGGATCTTGAATTCCTAATAATCCGGGCTTAGAAGTGCTCAGGAACAAACTAGATGTGCAAAAAATGGACCAAAATGGATCTATTCTTGGCTTTGTGTTATACCGTATTTGTTGTTGCTCATCCTCTATTGAGAGACAGAATTGTGGCAACAGCCTTAATATGAAACTGATTATCTCTCCACGAGCTTCAGAGAGTGCTTGCTGCACGTATATTTTTTCTTTTCCATTAATATATTGTTGTGGTTTTGAATCCGTAAACTTTTCATTAAAATATGTCAGTTGTTAATATAAGATGGAGTCATTTACATTTAAATTTCATGAACCACGCTAACCTACCTTCTCCAAATGCTTGGTGACCCGGACGTGATTAATACCGCACGTCTAAAACGATCCCCGTAGACGTGCTACTTAAATTGCTATTTATATTTTTTCACGAGGTTGCCGCTCGCTAGAGAATCATTGGAACAAGTTCTTTTAATAGACGATGGAAGCATCCATTTAAGCAAGACCCTGAAAGAGTCCATATTTGCTCATGTATTTCAATTTTGAATCAGCTTCCGGTTGAGAGGCCTTCACCTGGCTCAACAGGTGGATTTCAACGTGGAAGATTCTGGAGCCAGTCAGATTTCACGTGCACCAGCTCCCAATAACGTACTAAGTCCCGATTTTGGGGAAGGGGTGGCTGGAGACATATGTGTATGTCTTCATGCTTACAAACATCCCGAACTCGCCTATTACTCTTATACAACGCGTGGCGATACGATATGCACTGAACTGAACACAAAATGAACGCCAATAAATTCTCGCGACATCAAACTTATCGCACTCCAAACGCACATCGCAAGACAAATGGCAAAACAGACGTCAGCGTTGTTTCCTCATTAACCGACGACTATTTCACGTCGCGGGCGACAGCAGCGAAAAAATCGCGCGATTTTTATCGGGAGAACCTTCCATCATAAGAACTCCCTTCACAATGCGCTCGGCACCCCTGCTCTTAAAAAAGACCCCAGAAGAAAAGCGAAAAATTTTTAAAAACCGAGATAAGCGCGCGTGCGAGTGTGCGCAACTTGGGTTTCGCGTTTCCAGAAGACGTGCGATAAAAAGCATCCCACCGCGGGCCACGTTCATTAATTCCGGGGGTGATTTATACGCGAGGAAGTGACGCCCGCTATTAACGCACAGTGCCAAGAATCTAGAGAGAGACAGAGTATTCTCTCTCTCTCTCCTATTCTTTCTCTCTCCTCCTACACCCTTTCTTTATCCTGCGCTAGAAAAACTCCGTCGGATGAGGATCTACTTCAAACTTTCTGTCCCTCCTAGAACTAAAGAGGAAGGTGAAACTTTCGAACAGTGTCTGATTGACTGTTTAGCGAGATGGTTTAACGACCAGAAATGATTTTCTCTTCCTAATAAAAGACTGCTACATCGCCACCAATGCCGAGGCGTCCAGCCATCTACACATGCGGCCATGGGGACCGATTTAAAAACAGAAAAAAAAATGGAAAAAAAGCGAATTGCTTTTTTTTTTTTTTTTAATATGTGCACGGTTTATGTTCAATATTTCATTGAAAGTAGATAGATACACTTTTTCCCTGTCTCATCCTTCCAGAGTTAAGCTGTTTAAATTACAATCCTTGTGCTGCCATCTATCGGAGAAAACGACTTACAGAAATTGCTCTGAAATGCCGAATCCATTTTTGGTTGCGAGCGCATCTACTGCCAGCCCTGTCAACCAAATCACAGCATTGTTCCACATAGCCATGAACTGGAAATCATGAATCCGCACTCATTTCTCACAGCATTTTGGCTTTCATTTCCAAATCTAAATTTGTAAAAACATTAAAAAATGCTTAAACGGAAATATGGCTAAGAAACTGTATAACTACATCAGCACGTTAACTAAATTAATTAAAATAACTCTCAATAGTTACATACTACTGTAAAACATTCTCATATAGAACATAGTATAAAATTATCATATACGATTAAAATGTAAAGTCTTCAGATGCAAACGTGGTTAGGCCTCAAGAAATAGCAATTGATGACTTTATCACTAGTCTGAAACATCGCTATGGAGAGGTGTATCACGAGGGCTTACACAAATGACAAGATGGCGGCCGCTACAGTTCTATTCAGAATTCCCTATCAATTAAAGGAGATAAAAAAGGGTGGGGAGTATGGGTTCTTAAAAGCAGTAGATTAAGGGAAGTACCAATACATATTTATTTCTTTATCTATGATTTGACTTGTTTGTGTCAGAAAAAAACGTGAAGATGATACTAGCGTGATTACGACGGTTCCTCTATTGAATGAATATTGTGTTAACATCAGCCACGCAACAACTTAACACAACATAAATTTCAAGCCACAGAGTTGCTCATCACGCGGCGATTCGTGTAATCGAGTTTCATAACACAACTCTCCCTGAACAGAGTCGCTACTGAACTAGCATTTTCATCCGGGCAATTACCGCCTCGTACGAGCGGGGAGGTTTACAATGTTAACTCGTTCTTTTCGAAATCGTGAGCGGGCGATTTGAAAGGAGGGGGGAGGGAGAGGGGGGAGTATCAAGACGCACACACGCAGATCTGCTGCACATGCAATGTTTATCATTCTGATAGAACAATTACAGGAAGTGCCTGAGCAGGTGGTTATTACGTGTAATTTTTTGAACACGTGAAGAAATAATTACGTTCTGGAGTGGGAGTTGCAAGCACTGTTCTTCTCGGCCAGGTTTTATACTTTATTACATAACGTATCTCTGTACTCGTAACGTCTTGAAGAAGCCTTATTAAAAATATACAGTGTCAATAATCGTACGTGACTAGTATCAAAATAATCTCAGATTAATAAAACTGGAATTATTCTAGAAAATAATATAAAATGCTTATTCTTGTACACATGTTTCTCTATTCTAAAAAAGTTGCTGCTATTGTCGCTGTTTCAGAAATGTCTAGAGTTTGCCAATTGATTTGCTGACATCATAAAAACTACAAAATAAAAAAATATAAGATTCCTGTCATTTGAGCAGAAACGCTAGGAGAACAAGCCGATTAAAAAAAAAATCCAATCCATCGGACAGTTCAAGAGCTTATCCATGTTAAACTTAGTGTTTTCGAGAATTGACCAGGCCGCTTAGTAAATAAAAATCTATTTGTAACAAAAGCATCACATTTTCTCCCAAGACAAAATGAGCTGCTATTTTACAAAATGTAACTCTCTTTTTTCAATTTCACTTTAGCTTATTAATTACATACATTTTAATATTCGTCTTTTTCTTTAAAACACTATTTTTTGCATCAAAAATTTACAGATAAGATTTCATATTTTTTTTTTTTTTTTGGATAAAAACATTTACAGATTTAATTAGGTTTATTAAAATTAAGTAACTAAGGACATTTATAGTGAAATCATTGCTGTAAAAAGCGTTGCCAGTTTAAAACTAATGAAACAAAATTATTATATAATTCATTGTAAAATCATTTTGTTTTCATTGCCCGTCCTCTTCATTTAATTTTGACTATTAATTAAGTCAGATGTAATATTTTTGAGTATTCGGCGTAAATATTGGATGAGCTGAGCCCCTCCCATGGACTTTGAATTGCGACGCCCCTGATATCCAGTTCGATATTATTACATCCAGCTCGTGCACGTAGCACATTTTTCAATCAAGCGAAATTGACAATTAACTGGAAGTAGATAACATTTTCCCCAAATAAAGAAGAATAATCCAGATATTAATTTATATATATTTAAATGTACACTATTGATATACAAATACATTGTTTCTATAACAATCGTCGTCATCATCTACGTGTCTTCTGCATAGTGACCCGTAGGACATCGCATGACGAAGCAGACACACATTACACATAATTCATCCCGTTTCTTGTCCCGATACCTACAGACATATTAATCAAAGAGACAATGGAGGGGTGGCAGAGTTTGATAACCCACCGGCCATCTGGAACACACGCAGACGACGATTGCCGCGAAGGGTGTCAATCCGATTCTGGCCGGCCCGATAATCCCCAGATTAAATCGGGCTCTCAAAAATCTCCCAAGACGATGATAATATGATCACTACACGCAAGGTCTGTTCTGTCGACTACTGTATTGAAAATAGAGAAGAGATTTGCACTATCTCGTGATAAGGTTTGGCGATTACAGATCTATTTATACAGATAGCGTTTTGATTTGCTTTCGCGGTTATATCTGGGTTACAGGTGCGTTTGAAATCTGTTTTGTAATTGAACTTGGAACGTTATTAAATGAACAGTTTTCGTGTGTGAAAGCATCTCTTAACATTTTAAAACTGAAATGTTTCCTAAAATGGAATGTGCACGTGCAACTACATTGCCATGAATGTTTGAAGCATTTCGTGGTGAGGATAAAAACCTTTGTAATCAAGTGATTTTACATTCATTATAATTAAGGGCAAATAATTTAACACAAATTGTAATCAAGCACAAACGGTTTTACATAAATTGTAATTAAGCCGAAATGAATTAACATAAACGTAATCAAGTGCAAATGATTTTACACATATTGTAAACAAGAACAAATGAATCGAGATGACTCGCAAATGATAAGAACAAGAAATTTTGAGTAAACCCTAATTCAGTTCACCTTAGTAGCTTCAGGTCTAATAGGAACGAATATAAGATTTTAGTTCGGGGAATGAGGAACAGAACCATCTGAAATTTTTTTGTAAATTAAATGTTACGCACTATATGAACATTTGTGTAAATATATAATCCAAACCAACATTTTTGTGGGAAAGAGAAATTGTCCCACAGGCCCACCCCTTAAATACACCCCTGGGACCTACATATTAAATGTGTTCATTCTGCAAAATATTAAGTCATTTCATTAATGAGTGAATTTGTATCATAAAGTCCTGTGACACTTTCATACTAAATCCGCTACTATGCAACTTTGGTCATGGCATAATGCAGTCACCAACTGCTGGACACACACACACAATCAGCTTTGGTTTTAATTTAGATAGATTAACGCTTTGAAATAAGTGAGAATTGAATAGAATTTAAGTACTATTATGTCACGTTATATTAAAACGCTATCTAATTAATTACCTTAATGATTCAACTATATAAAAATCGTTAAGTGTTTTTTCATTTATAATTTGTTCAAAATGTTTGTATGAACCTTCTGCAATATTGGAACATCATCATCATTTGTGATTCCTAATTGCTTCTGGACTAAAATAATCATAGTTACAAGCGGGTTATCGTTATAGATAAGTTTTACTAATTTATAGATTTTAATAACTAGAAACAATAAATATTAAAACTTTTATCCATAACACGCTGATATATAATAATAATATAACATCAATATGAAATTTATTGGAAAAAAAAAACGGCAGTCTACAGATACTTATATTTACTATCGTACACCACTTTGATAATAAATATTTTTCTTTATTATTAGTATTTATAGAAAGTTTTTGACGCTAACATGAGACCATCTATAAATGGTTACGGCCAACTGTGGCTGAATGGCTAGCGCTGAGGTCCTCTGTTCAGCAGCTCGAGGGTTCGATTCCCGCCTCGGGCTTGGGCGTTTGTAGTGGTTCGGAATCCACTTTAAGCAGTAGGTCCCAGTCAAATTAGCCCTTGTGTGCAAAAAATGACCGTACAGCGATAAACCAAACCAAAACTATAAATGGTTACACATATTTAAGTACATCTCTTGATTTAATCTATAAATATTAAGAAGTGTCTATCACCTGAAAATGAAAGCGAAACTTCCCTATCAAAAAACAGTACCATTTAACATAATAGCCTAAAGCTTCAGAAACAGTATCCCCCAGACTTTCAGCAATTCATTTATCTGGTAGACCATTGTCAACACTGTGATTTCGTCATTAATAAAGGCAGCGATTTCTTCACCTCCGCTGCTTCGTGTTGTGGGGCTCTCCCCACTTATCTTTGTTCTTCTTGGGAGGACATGCGACGAGAAGCCAGCCATTTGTTTAGCCTCGATTAAGCACAGGAGTTGGGTGCGTGTGCTGCATTCGCAATCACGTCCAACAACGAGACTATCTGATGGTTTTTCTGCTCGAGTAAGCGACTTGACTTAGGTATTCAAGGAGAGATCCTCCATTTCCCCCCGTTTACAAGAACCCTATCTCGCACACGAATTGATACGCGGGGTTATTACATATTTCATGTGGCAACAAGTTTGATGAATTGGAGATTAGGCATTCAGACTCTGTCCCCGGCGCATTTCAATTATGCATTGGAAAGTGTCGCTTGAAGACACCAGTGCTGGTAAAAAAGAGGTCGCCTGCTGAGCTATGGGACTTGGGACTAGGTACCATGTCCTGTTGCATGGATCGCTGGCAACAACGATAAAGATCCGGCTGGTTTTGGACCAAAGATTTCGCCAATTTCGATGAAATACGATATCATAAATACGACACTTAAATTACCTGATCTGTGACGCTTCTTCAAGTCCTGCGTCTTTAGACCCGACTCTGTGTTTCTTTGCCTTTATGTGGTAAAATTTATAGTGGAAAGCGTTTTAGAACCAAGAGATTGAGGCCCGATACCAGAAATTATTCATAAATCAAGACTCGAGCTGCTGCAGGGCATACAGCTGTTTCTAAGTACTTCACAAGAAAAGAGATCCTACAGTGTAATATCAAGGGATATATTCTCTTACCGGTATTTCTAAAGAAGATACAGGATCGTATGCTCGTAAAACATAACCCTTCATTATGTTCGGCTTGATGTTTTATATTCAAGGTGAATGTAAGCTAAGTGAACTAAAACGTGCCATTCAGAAGTTTATCGAACCAACGTTTATCGTATGATCTTGAGTCCATCTTGAATCTGTGTGTTAATTGTAGCAGATTTGAGCACGTGAATAAAAAATGTTAATTTGACTTTTCATGTCATTGCAGAAACGGTTGTTGGCTTACCACTATTGGAGATCAGCTCGCGTGGATGCACAAATATTCTACGAAATGTTGATAACATAAATGTAAAATAAAACAAAAGTTTAACGTCAAAATTGTCTTCGAATACCACTAAATGTACCGCAGGAAACAAATTAATCGCTCAGATTGATCAGAAAATGCTCGCAATTGAACGAATAACCAGAAAACTATGGGAGTAATATACAACAATACTCACTCGAAATGCCAACAACATATTTTCATAGAGTTGAACGAGATAAAAATGTCAGGAAAAATAAAGAATCTTATCGAAATCAAATTATTTGAACACGAGTAATAATTTTCTCATCCATAAAATATTTTCCAGTCACTTTTTGAGAAAAACGTCATAGGGTCATGAAAAACTGCTTAATAATTTAATAAAATTCAGTTTTTACAGAACATATTTTAAACCTAATAATAAAAAAATCTGATACAAAATTTTGGTGCGATACTACCCTTTCTTCCCGAGAAAATTATCATTTCTAAAGAAAAAAAAAGAAAGAAAAGTGCAATGTGGTAAAACAGAAGGATGAGGCGCTACGTTCGCCAATACGCGTCTAGATGCGTATTTCACGCATCGAAATTCATTTTTACGCGTCAAAATTTTCATAGAGAGTGAAAATACTCCCCAAAAATTATTTAATAACATTTATTTTGCGCAAAATATTATAAAAAGAAAAATAAAACTTGCGTTTGGAAAAAACTAAGTAACAGTTTCTCCATAAAGATCCGTTTCAAACCAGTTGAGCATTTCCACGGATTCACCAAATGTTCGATATTGCGCATGCGGCAATTCACTGAAGCTATTATTGAATTGGCGATTGTATTTGCTCAACGCCAAAGAACATGGAACAACGCCTTTGACATCAACAGCATCTTGCGGACGGGGTTTTGCGACGAAAATCAAATCAAATTAAAAAAAAGAACTCATCTTGGTCATGAACGTTTGGAAGTTCTCTCGAGATTATCATGTGATGGTCCCCCTTTTAGAGTTATTAATAAACATTGTGACATGGATTTTGAACTGATAATAAAAAATGGAAACAAAAGAAGATTGTGAATAAATAATAACGTGGAAGTGTGTTTGATAAACATTTGTGGAAATGCTTGATAAATATTTAATATAATTATTTGTATAATTTTTTGTGAATTTTATTTAATGGATATTTCATGTAAGTATATCACAATTAATATTAAAGTCATTATTTGTTGACATAAAATTACCCCCCAAAATTCAGAAGAGGAGTGAAATTACTCCTTGAAATTTATTTTTTGGATAACACTGATGAGGCGTTGAATAACGCTTTAGTATACTACCTTAGTTCAACTGTATACAATAGTGAAAAAGCTGTAGGTGAAAAAAATATGCGTAAAAGTTTCGTGACATAAAAGCACGTAATAAAGTTACTCTATTAACCAGTATTACTCCATAAATACACATTACATCCAATACTGCGTATACGGTCTTTACTTTTAGTGTCGCGAAATTCGAGCAAGTCGCCATTTCCCCCTCTCCCCCCCCCACCAACACACACACACATACTCTACGTGTTACTTTAGCGAAATCCCGAAACGTCATCCGAAAGGAAAAAGAACTCCAAATGACCGTAGAAAAGAAAAGTCGTCTCCCTCCGTTCCACCGAAAAAAAAGTCGCCTCTGATCTTGCACACTAACCCAGAGAGAGAGAGTCAGCGAAGAAAAGACCAGCCTCTTGAAGAGGAGGGAGGAAGAAAAAGAATGCGACAAAGGAGATTTTCCTTTTCGGACAGCTTTCCTCCGTCCCCCTCCCCTGCGAGGCACGCGCGCGGCACCTGTCCCACACGTGTCGCCTCCTCCACTTCATCCGGAGGATGCGGAGCGAATCCTCTCGCTGCTTCCCAACGGAGGTTCCTTGGAAGGCGCTACCGCGCACCCCGACCAAAAGTGGAGTTTTTAACTCGGGTGGAAGGGAGACTGTTATGGGGATGATTTCGAAACTGCAATTCAGAATTGTCGCTAGGATCAGTGCATAAGTTTTTAGCTAATCGGTGTGGAGTGTCTTATCACTTAAGATGACTCAGTTTGAATTGGCACTTTAATTGTGAAATTAACTTTTGGTCCCTAGATTTGCTACGCATCAGTTATTGTTTTACACTATTATTACAATAAGGTGCTTCTATACTACAAATATATTTCGACGTAGAGAGCGGTCAAATCAATTATCGAAAAGACTAACTTTAACGGGGAATCGCTCATGAACTGCCCCTTGGAATGAAACATTCTTTATGTTGGCTTGTTTTTCAAACATTTCTGTTTAAATGAGCGGATTTTCATATTTCTCTTTTGTAGTTTCTTTCGATGCGAACAAACAATCGGGAGACTCGCAAATTCCTCAGTGACGTAAGAGTCACGTGATATCGCACGAGTTATTTCTTGCGATTTGTTGAAAGAAGATAGGAAAAAATAACTTAATTAAATTTATTACGATACTATAATCCTAATTCAATTCTCCCTTTTGACATTTTTCAGCAATTCTTAATCCTTTAGCCTTGTACTCATATTAATAATGTTAAAAAACTACTGATCCGTATAGGAGAGACGTTATACTAAATTTTAAACTAGTATGTAGTACTTGTTCACCATTTGAAAACTGGTTATTCTCGATTTCCCATGAATGGAAAAAGTGATATTACGCGATGCTTCGCACTTTCAACTCATTGCCCATTTGGTATGATTAAAGTAAAGTTAATGCCACGTGCACGAGCCGGATACAATGATATTCAACTTAATATTTAAAAAGCTGAGACAGAGCACACATGATTGAAAGTATTGTAAAAAAGCACTTGTATATATTTTAATGTAATTGTAAACTAGTCTCTGTCTTTTATACTTCACGCCAACTATAACTCATTAGAATACAAATTATAATAAAATGCGCTTACAGACATTTCTCAGTAGAAAATATAAAAGCCATATACATCTTAGCGAAGGGGCTATTCGTAAGAAGGAGTAGAAATACGTCATGAAAGAGAAAAGTTGGAAAAGTTTGCACTTCAAGGTTTTCACAACTCCCAACCAACCCTAATATCCAAACAACGATAAAATTAATGAGGAATTTTCAATTTGAAAAGCTTGTGTCAAATATTCAAGTAGTAAAACTGTAACTAGCAGCAAGACAGTTACAATGTTTTTTTAAATTATTATAATTCTTCCATATTACATGCTGTATCAAATTTACGTCTTTGTTGCTTTAAAAAAATGCTATTCAGGCCACAAGCACAAGCAAATCGTTAATGAAACAAACGCTGTGAAGAGGCAGAGAGCACGAGAGGGACAAGTTTAAAAAACCGATCTCCCAATTGTGGTGGAACCGATCTTCTCAGTGGAAGAGGAGGCGGTTTCCGATTGTGCGTTTTCCCGAGAACAGATGGCATGCTCGATTGGGACATTTCCTGTCGCCTCCCTGACGACTCATCCCCCCTCCCTTCCCGGGGGAGCGGCATAAAAATTGCTCCCTCACGTTCTCTGTGGAGACGGTCGGTTCCCTTATGTCGTTCATTTTAAGGAGTATGCACAGCTCCCTGAAAATTATCATTTCGTCATTATTTATTTTACTTAATTATTTTATTTTTATTTTGTTTTTGAAAAAATGGGAGACATGTACCCTTGTTTTTCTAAAACTAAGAATTTAAAAAAATGGTAAATATATTGCAACGTTCCTTTATGTTTTTATTTTATTTATTTATCTACTTTTAACCAGTAATCCACAACCCTTCCCTAAGCAGCAAATGCCGGATAAAACATTCTCAAAGAGGGCACTGTTTCTTATAGCTTTTAACATTGTCTGCTTATATTACACTGTTTTTTACAATTGTTTTGATAAATAGATAAGATTTCATTCATGAAAACAATGTGTTATCTTAACAAATTTACTAATAAAGGTTTAAAAAAATGAGGGCATAACACTGGACAAAAGCAATTATATAGCATAATTGCAATACGTAATATTTTTAGTATTATTGGCAATTTTTTGAATTCCTAAATAAGCAATAGGGTAATGTGTTGAGCAGTAACACTAATTTTTATATACATTACTATAGCAGAGTAACAAAAAAACCTGAGGATACGGTATTGGGCCAAAGTAATCAATACTTTTATTATTATTATTATTGGCAATAAGCATATGTAATATGCAAAGCAGTAACATAATTTATATTAGATGTACAATCTCGATTTAAACTTGTAAAAACAGTAATAATGTTTTTACAAGTTTTAATGTGTTTATAATGCGTAAAAGTAGTCTTTTCCTGAAATTTTATATTTAAAAACAAATAAACACAGCAGAGATCATCCAGGTTAATTGAGGAATATTCTAAAAGTTAAAATAGAATTTCTAAGTCAAAAAATAAAAAAATAAAACGTGGTCAAAAAAAAATGCCTGTGTTCCAGTTTAACCATGGAAAAATGATGTTTGCAACTGTAACCTGCAAAAAGTTTTTGTTTACTTTTTTATGAAAAATGCATAAAAACTAAACTGCGTTGATTTTTATTATCGTCTGCTTCTACTATCGTAAGCAAAATCTTTAAGAATTATTGGCTTTGAGAATCTTATTGCCAGATTGAAGATTGAGCAGCAGAAATTTGCATTAAAAGTTAATGTCTCTTTTCTAAATTAAAAATTAAATGTTTGACACTGAGTTCCTGATCCTCGTCATTTTCTACCCTAGAGCACCCAATTTCGTATCTCCACCGTGTTAAAACAATATTTTATTCATGGAAAATACAGACAAACAACTAAACTCCACATTAATTTGTGCATTTTCCCGTCTGTTGCATTTATCATAATACGGTTGCCATGGTATCAAGGTGGAAAAATTCAACGTCAACTTCATCCGCATGAGAGTAAAAATAAAAATGAATCCACCAATCAGCGATCGAATAAAATTTCAACGACATTTCATTCAGCATCAGAATAACAACCATTTTCCAATGGTTAAAAAGCAAATATATATAAAATGAAAAAATAAACACTTTTTGCACCAACCACATTTTGAGAAGTAGCAACAAGTGAAGACTCCAGATCATATAAAACAAGGTACTTCATCCCACAATGACAAAACGTACAGAAAAAGCGCAGCGGGAGAAAAACACTCTCTCCTCAGAGAAAACAACTTCTTCACAATCCCCCCACTCTCGCGACATTTTATTCTGGAACACGAGCATTCGATAGGCACCGGAAATAAAGGGAGAACACAGGGATGGGAGGGAGAGAAAAACAGACGCCAGATCGCTTTAATGATGCCATTCCGGGAATATAAAACCGCAAACGGAGCACGGCGGTTACAGCAAACGTCGTCAAACCGTGTTTACCGGGAATAGGGAAGAAACAAGTACCGGCCGATTTTCCTAGTGGGAAGGAAGGTCAAGTACAAGGAAGTGAGGATCACGGCGGTCTATCAAGATGTATGGGATAACGGTTACAGAAGTAACATTATTAATTTTAACTTTATATTTAAACCGGCATTATATGCTATAATTCTTTTGCATTTAGGTTGAGTTGTACACTTGCTAATTATCGTCTGTCTTATTTGATACATACAATTCTAATCTAACCAGTTTCAACATAATGTGAGCAATATAAGGAAGCACAGGTCCTGTTGAAGATCACTGTTTTCATTTTTTTTAAATTTCAGTTCGCAAGTGGAATACTTTTTTAAGAAAGTGGTTGATAAAAAACAGTTGAGGCATATAAAGAGTTATCTCTGTTGATTTTCTTAATCTCATCTTTATGAGCAACGTTAAAACGAACATTCTTATACTACTTTGTTATATCAAGAAAGTCTCTAAACAAGGTGTGGAAGGATTATACTCAGTGGTGACACAGGAAAAAATATTTCATTGAGAGAAAGATTTTTTTTTTTTTTTTGTTAACGTGTTTTGTTGATTAATTTTGTTGACTTAACAACATTTTACTTATCCCAACAACTGTTTGGTTGGATCAAAGCGAAATAATTTTACACTGACAAAAAACATTTCGTTGGCGTTATATCAAACGAAACATTTGTTGATTGAAAACAAAGTTTTTTTTTCTTTCGACAAATATATATACATATATTTTTTCGTGGAGGCGATGACCATAGATTTAAAAGCAGGTTTGATTTGGTTTGTCGCTGTACGGTCATTTTTTGCACACGAGGGCTAATTAGACCGGGACCTGCTGCTTAAAGTGGATTTCGAACCACTACAAACACCCAAGTCCGTCCGTCCCCAGGCACGACTGGAGAAGATTCGAGTTCGCGTGTGTTCGCCACAGCCTGTCAGGAACTTTCAGACGATTTCGAACCTCGTGCAAACAGGAAGACAGCAACTGCTACCGATCGTCCAATAATTCACCTTCGGAAAGGAACCACTGATTGAAGGGTTGGGAAAAAAACCACCGAAATAAAACAAGCCGAAGCGTCGAGCGGCGAAACAGAACCCCGGCCAAGAAAGAAAAGAACAAAAACAAGCAAGGGAAGCCCGTCGTCCATCTCCGTCTTGTCGACTGCCCACCAGGTTAATGGCGCGTCCTGACAAGAAGATTACAAGGTGCGGGGCTGCGGTATCTTCAGTCTCGCACATTACAGGGGCCCGGATTATCGGGGGCCCGCGTTTTACAACCGCGCATTACCGAGGACCGTCGTAAAAATTAAGGCGGCCCCCGTCCGGTGGCGTCGTTAATAAAAATTATGATGCGCCCGGGCCCATTAAGTTTTTGAACAGATTAATGCTGCTTCCCACGGGGCAGAGAGATAGCGAGTGGCTGAAATGTTTGGAATTTAATCTAAGCCGCAGTCCAATCAGCGCGCGCTTTACTGGAGGAATGGATTTTATGGGGCAAGGTGGGTGGAAAAAAACAGCCTTGGGGGGGGGGGCAAGTTTTTGGCTAGATGGGATTTCGGAATCTCTCTCTTTTTGTTCGGATAAATGCTACTACCAGTTAATTTGTAGGGTATTGTTGCATAAAGCCATGTACGAGAGATCTTAGATATAAGACCCATGTAGGTGCAAATCCCGAGAAGATAGGATAGGGGGGGGAATGTTTCTTGCTGGAAGATTCATAATACTGAGAGGGGGGTATATATGGTGTTTTTCAACATTATTTCAAATTTTACACTTAGAACTGTTTTCATTAATTTTTAATTAAGTAGTATCTACAGAACAAATAGCTTCGAATACATTTTAGTTGAATACCGGAACAAAAATCCCAGGGAAATAATTCTTCAAAGAGTGGATGAACACTGTTTCTTATAACTTCTATCATTTTCTTATATTATTCATATTTTTACAATAGATATAATTTATGAAGTAAATATGTTATCTTTAAAACAAATTAATAAAAGTTAAAAAAATCTTCCGAGGATACAGAACTGGGCAAACGCGTTAAGCAGTATGACTAATTTTATATGCATTACTAAAACAGGTAAAAAACAACTGAGGATACGGTGTTAGACAAAAGTAATAATTAAATTTCTCTCTTTCACTTTTAATTATTATTATTTACAATTATTTAATGTTTTATTCATTCCTAAATAAGGATATATCAATGTGCTAAGAGTATCACTGATTATATTTCATGCACAACTTTGGTTCAATCTCGTAAAAACAGAAATAATGTTACTGTTAAAGTTGTGTTCTTCTGAATTTTTATACTTAAAAACAAACGAACACAGCATTTACAAGATGTCATATTATGCATACGTACACGTAAACCAATAAAACTCCAAACTTAAACTATTTTAAGGATATAATAGTTGCCAGTAGTTAAATTCTACGTTGCACGGTTCTGGGGATTTTTCTTCCGCACACCACTTCCTCCCCCCCCCCCCTATGTAATTTCTTAGTAATTAAAAACTTTTAACTTGTTTGTATTTCTTAAAGCTCGACCTGCACTTCAAGAGCCACCAATGGATCTTTATTTGGTATTTTCGGGGCTTAACTCTAAAATAAAATAAAATAAAATAAATAAATAAAATAAAATATTATTATTTAATTCTAACGCTGAAACGACGTCATATTGTTGGTTGCTGAAGTGTAAGGGAAAAAAAGGTATGAAACTGCAAGAGAACCAGAAAAGAACATGGCTAAGCTGATTGAGAGCCGATTAGGGACGGGAACAAGCAACGGCCAATGAATAAACACTTCAATTGCAAATTGAGTGAGGATGTGATGCCATCTGGTAGACAACAATAGAAACAAAATGAAAAAAAGAAACTGAAATATTTGTAGAAAGCATTAACGATAAAAGGAAAATGAAGAACACTAAAATGATCATTAACTAAATTTTTTGCATTGTTTTAATAAAGCTCCTTTAAAGGTTAAAATAGATGAGAAAGGCATTTCTGCATTAAGTTTACTAAGGTAAAATCAAAATGATAGCCTGAAACAGAGCAATGCTAAGCTATAATAGAACATTTAAAATCACTGGTTTATATGACATATGTTTCATATTCTTTATTATGAAACTTTAGAGAGCACTCCGCTGGCAAGAAGTTGTATGAATACCATTGCTACTCAAGCTATCCATGGGACAGTGTGAATTTCAGTATGCGTTTACAGGAAAGAAGAACAGTGCCAAGTGAATGACTGACATGAAAGATAACTTTAGAATAAAAAAATCGTAAGACTAAATTATTGAAAATAGGTCTGTAACTCGGGAATGTAGCTGTCTTTCTGAATTTGGGAAGCCAAATTTAATTTTTGATTACAAACGAGGGGATTTTAAATTAATACTATAAAGTATATTTTTTACATGATGCTGAAAATTGGAGGGGAGTTCAGACCACCGTAAGCATGTTCCTGTTGTAACTTAGGATTTGAGTAACAGATGTTCACAAGCATACAAATACAGTAAAACTCGCTTAAGACGCTCCCCTGGTTAAGACGCTGTTTTCTTTCGGTCCCTGGACATTTCTTATATTAGTCAATGTAAAATCCACCTGTTAAAACGCTTTATTCTGCTCTTTATTTTCGGATAAGACGCTCTTTTCTCGTGTTTCTTCGCTTCATAACCCCT
>Ga0115856_100189_pt1 | contig 21390 bp, 16 predicted proteins | sample InSIn4gowninarea_FD_83870 | JGI IMG/M metagenome (GOLD analysis project Ga0115856, IMG submission 83870)
GCTTTAGTGGTCGTGGTCGTAGCTGTTGAAGCCTTGGTGATTGTGGTGCCGGTTGTAGCTGTTGATGCTTTAGTAGTTGTGGTTGTGCTTGTCTTCTTACACTTGTATCGTGTTATGTTCATCACTTCTGACGTTGGGTGGCTCCCAAACCATAGCAGCCCAATTCAATCCCTTGCCCCTGCCCAAGCCCATATCGAGCTCCTCTAATCTTGCCTTCCCTCGCCCTTTCGCAACTAACGAAGTCAAATCAACCCTTGCAACTTCCCTGAATCCGCATTGCAGATACAGTTTCTCTCCACTTGTAGTCCCTATCAAAACGAGCGGCACTCCGTCACTCGTCGCCCTATCAAACCCCCACTGTAACATCATCTTCCCAACTCCACGCCGTCTATAATCCGGATGTGTCCCCAGCAACCCCAACTCCCAATGCTGATCCTGCTTCACCTCTTTGTGCCGCTGTGGCAGAGACTCAAAATACTTTGCAAAATTAGGCGCATTAAGAACGGAGCGGAAGTGCTCCAGCGCAACCGGATCTATACTTCGATCCAATCCAAAGACATTCGCATACGCCAAATACCAATCTAGCGCTTTTCGCTCGAACAAATTACCTAGCCAGCCGCGCGGACACGGTTTCTCCACTGTTTTGACGGTGGTAGAATAAGCTGCGTAGCCCATGATTACTTCATGTCCAGTCCAGTCAGGGTCTGATGAGTCGGATACGGCGAGGAAGAGAAATTCGCCGCGGTAGTATCGCATCTTGGTGCGTTCGACACAAGAGCGGATAAGGCTGTCGGGGTATTGGTCCCGGTGGGGAGCGGTGTATGGCATTACCTCGTCGTTCCATATGCTAGTGGCGGTGACCTCACCGAAAGACGGGAGGTCCGCTTGAGTGACTGGGCGGAGATGCATGTTGGTGGACTGTCTGCTGTTGCGAGAGCTGGGGTCTTTGTCTTTCGGACAGCTAGTGGGGTGCGTACGAACGAAGCCAAGCAGAAGATAGTACACCCGTATATTCGATATACACGATTCTCAATCCTATTCAGGTTTACAAAAGTGGTGGACTTCCACGATAAGAACCACTCTGTTGAGTATGGATATAGATATCTGATGCATGAGTCAAGTTGTGGATAAGCATGACTCAGATAGCGGCAACGTGGGCCTTAATGTAACGTCAACTCTCTGTCTTGCGAGATCTGCTTGCTTTTTGGATCCTTCAACCGAAGGATGGGTCGCAGTCAAGATGTGGCGACGTTAGACCTATCTTGGAATCATTATCAGTATGTCAATTAATGGTTTGGTACGTAGGTACCTAGGTAGGTAGTCATACCGTAATTATACAACTGTAGTGTTGAAGAATTAAGAGCTAGCGAATGTTGGAGCTTACAGTAAACATTCTTGACGCAATTTAGAACGCTTATAAATAGTTGAGAACCACAAACCGCCTGTCGTGTGTCAAATCTTACATCAATATCGTTTCCCTGGTTCATTGATTTTGCGAATGATACATAACACCTAATATTGACAATGGTCGACAGTTGAAATGGACGTGCGCCGAGCTTATGAGGGTTGTGCGTAGACTGCCGAAACAGCATGCGGCGCTTTTACGCATGCATGCGTAGAGACCTGAGGTACGTGGTAGGTGCAGGTATGTACGTTCTTCCTGGTAGCTTTGAGCCACGTCTTAATATCCATGAGTTATGGGGCATATTAAGGTACGAACCTGCCCTGTCAACACACGCAACTGACACGGTCCTCAAAAACTAATGTCCCCATCCACCATCACTTTTTGATAGAAAGGCTGTGTCCATCGCAATTGCACGGCTTACAAGGCCGGGTGCGGCGCAGCCAAAGTCAGCCGCAACTTCATCCTTTCGAGCACTGCTCAAGTATCGCCATCGCCAACTTCGTTATCGGTACCAGGTTGTCGTCGACCCATCGCTACTGCGGTACACACGTACAGTGTTCAATCAAACCTCCTCCAGGACGCACAATGTTAGCGACGTCAGTGGAGGCGCGGTCTTTGCTTCGCCTTCTGCAATTCTGACCTTGATCCTGACAAAAGCGCCCCGCATAGGTACGTACCGACATGCAGTGTCTTGCTGCAACTGGTAAGGCTGTACTTCAAACGTCGGTGGTAGGATTTGGCACACAGCCCTTTCTATGCATACCCCGCTTGTTGCAGGCTGCATAGTGCATTCCCAACGAATGAAAGACTACCGGCCCCCAATCTCAACCTATTTATTATGTGGCCTGTTCAAGCATGCCAGAACGAGGCTGACATACCTACATCTGGTTCCTCTGTCGTTCTCTGAAACCGAGCTATCAGCTACTCGATAATGATGAGATTAGCACTCACATAGTAAAAGACAAAGCTCGAGTTTGTGCCATTCGTCCGCCATGCCACTGTGCGGTAATATTTCTTGTGTCCCACTAACGGATGTCGATGGATGGAGTCCGAATCAAGACATAATTGGATATGGCGTGAGCGCCTTACTAAGCATGAGATCGCTCAAATTGACATATTCCAGGTCCTAGGTGCTTTCATTTCGACCGCATTGCTCACGTTCGCGGCAATGGTCCTCGGGTACTGTACTGACAGTCTCCCTGATAATTATCTCAACAATGCCGACCGAGCTGTGATCAGATGGATCCAGCAATCCTGGATCTCCCGTTCGATACTTGTGATAATCAGTCCATGGAGGTGGTTTCGCAATTTTACGAATCGGTGTATTGGAAGAGCAACATCTAGCCAACCAAATACGTCGATGACGAGAGTGCAAAAGATAGAGGCTGTACAAGCTTTCGTGCTCAGCTTGAGCGGCCAGCAGCTCGTGACTGGTGTTGCCGTTTTAGTCGGTGGATTCATCAACCCGTGTACCATTTCGGTTGCAGAATTTCAGGTGGTCATGGCCCTAGCTTGGTTCTCGTCTTTCACACACCTCGCTACCTTGGACGTTCTCCGCGACTATCTTCGTGGCAATAAAGTTGTCCGAAACTGGCGAATTGCTGGCATGCTAACCGTCTTGGCTCTGCTCATACCAGCATTTTCAATAACACTCCTGGCTGTGGAGTCCAATCAATCGCTTGGCTGCACATGCGACCTAGCTAACAACATTCCTATCATTGTTGCGTCGATCCTCGTCATGTCGTATCTACTAACAGGGTACGCAACGCGGATCATCAATTTACTTGCTGAATCTGGGTCCGGAGACAGAAGTCTAATCGATATCCTAACTTTGTTATACTTGAGATTCGCCGTTTTGAATTCTGCGGAAAGGAGAGACATACTACGCACTGCTAGGTTATCGAGACAGTACGAGAAACTTGGGCCGCATGCGTATGCGAGCCACAGTCAGCTGTCTCGCTGGCGGTACTACCTGAGAACGTATCCATACCATTATAACCAATCATTTCTGGCTCGGATTGGGGCATTGGTGTTCTACTTATCCTTTGGAATAACGCAGGTCATCGCATACACTGAAACCGTCGTGAACATATTCCAGCCAGAGAGCTCAAGGATGGACTTTGGGCAAATTGTACCACTAGTATTACTCTTGTTGCCTCTACTTACAGCGGCTGAGGTAATATATAGTAAGTCTTGCATGTTACCAGATGCTATCGGTTCCGAGCTGTTTGCTAATTGCGTTGTAGAGAAACAGTCATTGGACTCGAGCAGTCCTACATTGGCAAGCACACCAGACCCTTCTGGTCCCAACATTCTCCCTCTTTTCGCGATACACGTCCTTTCCGCCACATTCGTTGGTTTTGCGCTCAGTAGTCCGGTATCAGAGTATTCTGTCTATATAGAAATGCTGCTGACGGGTTCATTCCTTTTTATTCTCTTCCAAGTCGCGTGGACAGTCGGTTCGATGATAGAGCTCCACAGTATGTGGAAACACGTGGTTAAGGCTCGAAAGAACAAGAGACTATCGGGCTTTACAGTACCACTTTTAGTTCCGAATATAACCAACTCAACAGCGGCGGCCCAGCCAACCAATGCGCGTACCACGACGAATGTGGCTGCATCGACAAGTCCGACGGTGCCTACGGCCGCGCCTCAGATCTCAAATGTTTGAGGTCTTACTATCCATACGAAGGGCTAAATGGAGCACCAGCCTGTTGTGAATGGCTACGATGCTGGATATGACTCGATAAGTCAACTCATCTTCAAGAACACCTATTGCAGTTGAGAAAGTCATGTTGGATGAACACAGTGTCCAGAACTATACGAGGATACATATGAACATCAGTATCCCATGTGACACGAATACAGCGTAAATGAGAAGCCACATATTTGTGTATATGTCTTTCAAGAAGACAAACTTCTATTGGGCTCAGGTAGCAGATTGTCGATATCTGCTTCCCACATCTCCTATGTACATCAGAAACTAAAGAGCAGAGATGTTGTAGACGACAAGTTTACGGAGACATAGTGGATGTTGGATGTTGGATGTTCGTTGCCCATGGTCTTGATACAATGTTGACACTTAGTCGATACATGCATGGACCATGAGCAACTATCAATCATATGGATGTCGTCCATAACACTTGGGCCATGGCCTAGTCACTACTTACACGGCTTCATTAATGAGTGGATGCACAAATAACAAGTTGATATCAACTTAAATACTCTATTCGAAGACAGCCTGCAAATAAGAAAATCTACACATGAATTATGTACTACGTACGCAACGTAGTTCATTCTCGCGCTCCAGACCCAACAGTTCTTATTGTGACCCTCACCCCCAACAGCACAACATGGCACGCAAAGTCGAACCACAGCTTAGACTCTAAGTACGTATCTCACACCGCTCGCCAGAGTCAGATACGTTTTCTACTGTACGTAGAGTCGACGCTGTCGATGTAGTGCTTCATATAGAACACTCGAATGGTCTCAGAACCGACCAGCCTAAGCAGTACTTGGAGTACTCAATGATACATAGCGGGACCAAGTGATACGTACGTAGGGCAGGGCGAGGAGTGTCAAGATACAGCTAAACTCCATCTTCAGCTCGTACCTTTACGACCTCGTACGTAAGTACGTACGTACATACGTAGATACGTACTCTTTTGCCTTGCTGTATACGTACACAGATAAATACAGCAAGCCACACTGCATACTGTACTCCAAGTACATACATACTCCTCGCTCGTGATCATGCGTATCCGAGCACACAGATACCACGTAGCCTTTTTTCGGAAAGCATTGTTTCGTGATGTGATCATCAGGTATGTATGTATGTAGCGATAACGGCATGAAGGTCAGGTGGTTGAGTGCTCACCACGCACCTTTGATGACCCATTTCCTCACACTGGCGCTTGAATACGGATGTGGTAGAACTACTTGTAGTACAGTACACATATTGTGTGTAGTTGCGTAGCTGAATTGTAAGAGAAAAGCTGGAAAGGAAGGAAAGTGTGTATGAAACGTGTGGAAAGGCACTGAATTTGTGTAGAAACACGCAAGGTGATAAGAATTCGAAGTTGTCGTTTCATCCACCAAAGAGCTCGGTGCTTACTCACTGAAGTACGTACTTAAGTTTTGGTGTTGGAAGATGTGCACATTGATAGGGATCGAGGAGGACCATGCAACGCCAACGAGAATAGATGACGGCGTCGCTGCTCCAATGGTCATTTGCGTTGGCATTGCTTCGTTCTATTATGCTTTAGTCCTTGAGAGATGTAGTGCCTAATATAATTGACATGGATGAAGACTCGACCACACGTAGATACTGCCCTCGTAATGGCTACTATGGATTGTGATCATACGTGCCCTGCCCAGAGCAAACGCCCTCAACATCGACCAACTCCACAGTCGCCACCGCATTTCCATCCGCTCCAAAGCGCAGAGCTTGGCCAGACGTATACTCAGGCCATCCTGCCTGTTTCAGTCCGTTTTGTGGGTCCTTCATGAATGCAAGAACATAGTCTTGCATCGCCATACTTGTCGCTATCTCGAGTGGTGACCCTGTGGCATAATCGACGTAAGAGCCGTGGAAGAATGGAAGGTCACTTGAGTGGTAGGCTCCGAGCCAGGGGAGCGGGCTTAGGTCCGAGAAGTTTCCGGCTTGTTGGTAGCGGTACGAGGATACGCCGAGTGTCTTGCGGAGTTCGGAGGTGGTGTGTGCTGGACATAGGAAGGCGCCTAATGTTGTTTCGTCGACGAGGGTTTGGTTGGGTCCGGTTGTGAGCGTGGCATACGGGACTAGGACTGAGCCTTCGTTGGCGGCGGTGCCGATGATGGCTGGGACTTTGGACACGAGACCTTTGGCGTATCGATCGGAGTAATTCGCGAAGATGACCTGTTCGTCGGGGATCGGGAGGAAGGCGAGAGCTGGCGTGGTGGCATTGTCGCCGTAGTGACCTATGAAGTCGACGATGGTTTCGACTGGTAGCTGACGCATACAGTTCAGTTGGGTGGTGGTGTCGAGACCTTTACAGCCTAGCTGGGACGCAACGAATGTGAAGTTTGTGTGTCCAAAATTGTATGACTCGAGTCCTAACAGTGCCGTTCCAGATTCCATCTATTACGATTGAAGGTCAGTCTTTATCACTCGAACCTTGCGATAGATTCAAGCATATCTTGGCGTATTTGTTGGGTCTGTTGCAGGGTAACAATGATCAACTCACCAGTAGACTGCTCGCAATCGTGTCGTTGTAAAAGGCGAAAGCATGAAAATCAACCGACATTGCACCAGCCGATTGTCCCTGGCCATGTTAGTTGTATGTATCATAATCTCAATAATGCTGCTCACCCAGACAGTGATCCTCGATGGGTCTCCTCCAAAGGCTTCAATATTGTCTCGCACCCATTCATGTCTATGCCCTTTAGTACTATACGGTTGTGGACGGAATAAATAACTTACGCCATCCGCTGATCAAGGATACCAAGATTCTGAGCACTCAAACCACCTGCATTCGGAAAGCCCATTATTCCAAGACGGTAACTGGACCATATCAGTAAAGTGCCAAATGTATGGGAAGACTAAGATACGAACTTGATAGACACAACGATGTGCGATTGTGTTCTCTGAACCCAATGATGTGGAAGCTGGTAAGGAATGTCAACGCCGCCGATTATAAAACCGCCTCGAAGGTGTTAGCCTTAATTAGAAATGATCACACCGCAGAGACACTCACCACCAGTCATGAATATGATCACTGGCAAGTTCGAGACGTTGCCTGTCGGAGTGAAAACGGCCAAAGACAGACAATCCTCTCCCGAAGTAGGGGGCATGGCGGCAGGAGCCGCAGTATCGAGACCGGTCGGGATCAGATAACCAGGGAGTACTTGGTTGTATACATTCGGAGCACCAGAAAGATATTGTGGACAAAACAGCCCAAACTCAGTCGAATCGAAGGTTGTAGATGCATCCGAGGTGGCTTTCACCGGTGGTAACCACCGTTGTGACCCGATAGGAGGCACTGCGTATGGTACATTGCGGAATTGACGAACGTTGGGAACGGTGCTGTTGATCGTACCAACATATGTTCCTGTGTTTGTCGTAACTCTCAGTCCGTCCGCGGAAGCTGGCAGTGCATCAACGAAGGAACTGGCACAGAGCAGGAGGAGGCTGGCTCCGGCTGAGTGGACAAACATATCTCTGATATTTCAGGCTAGAAATCTCGTCCTTAACGTCTCTCGATTTTGAAATGTGAACGAGCCTACCGGAAGAGCTTGTACCAGCATACTGAAGTTGTTCTTTATATGCTTGTGCGGCAGAGCTGGTGCTCGGGTGCTTGAGCCCAGCGTAAACGTGACATGGTTCACTCGGTATCTTTCCCCAGGTTTTCCTCCGCTTCTGCAAGGGATCTATAGATTAGCTCAAGCTAGGCTTAACTTTGTCACTTCCACCTATTGATCGCGCGGGATGCATCGATATGAGGTGCGTCGCAGCTAAGAACAAGATTTTGGACACAACCAAGGACATCACGCACAGCTGTTTGCTGTGGCTCCTCTACAAGCTGTACACCAGGAGCTTCCGCAGCTAGTACAAAAATACCATTTAAGTTTTACCTCAATGGTCGATGTCGATTAGGCTAATAGCGGAATGTCGGGAACGCTCTTTTTCTCTCTAATGACACTACGTCTCTTATGCGGAGTCGTTCCTACCTGCCTAATGTACACACACCACTGGCCATGTCACATCTGTATTTCACTACTGCAACAGGCTGCAACTGCTGTGTGAGTACGGTTGCGGTTGCGGTTACGGTTACGGCTACGGCTGTTCTCAATCCACCGCTAACATACAGAACTCGTCGTTCTGGAACTTCACCATACATAAGTATAGTGTATATACGTATCTCAATCATAATAGCACACTACGTATACGCTAAAGGCCAGAACAGTACAGTGGAAGATTAGAGGGTGTTGGCTTAATATGATTGTACAGCCTGTCGATTTGTCCTCTAACATAGCTTATGTACGTATACGTACTGTTAACGTAGCTCATGAGCATGCTCACCTAACACAAAATCGTGTCTACCACACCCCAAAACGCTGAATCAACATGAAATAGCCCAAACTCTGGCACTAACTCAGAAGCCAGTTCCAGGCCAGTCATAGCATCAGGACAGACCTCATCTCCAGCCTCAGCATGCACAGCCATTTTCAATTTTGCAATGAAATGAGAAGATACGTACGTAGTGTGAATTGTCCTTCGTGACCTCTTACATATCCCCAGATACCGATCGCGCTGGCAGACTTATACTGGTCTTTCAGATGGCGACTCTCACAAGGAGGTGGTAGCTCGTACCCAACCGTTGGAGGGCAATACTCCGGTATACCGGTGACTGCCTTTGACGAAATGAGTGTGGCTTTCCATCAATGATGAGCTCCTAGGCCGCAGCCGTCTTCGTGGCCCCAAAGGTCAGCGGCTTTGCCAAGGATGTTGGCTGGGTGGCGGCCACCTGAGTGAATGTCTTGCGTGAATCGTAGAGGTTTGAACTTGATATAGTGCTTATGGTGCCAGCAAAGTTGATAGCATCATCGTCATTGTGAACCAAAGCAAACATATTCTTCAAAATCACGATCACGCTCATGTTCGGCTCGGTTGTTTAGCATGTCAGGATAGGTGCGGCCCAGGACCCATTCCTGGTTGTGTTGAGGAAGGTAGCAAGCAGTTCATGTCTTCACTGTAGGCCACCTCACAATTGATGATGTCTTTGTATTGGCTCAGTGCTTGATTATAGTCCATCATAACGCAGTCGCCCTGGGGCTCGACAATGACGGGATCATTCGAGGCCACATAGCCGTTGCGGCATGGACTACCATCAGTCGTATCTTGGGCAATTCTCACATTAACGTGTAGAAAGATCCTCAGTAGGCAGAGTGTGGTCTTTGTTCTTGTTTTGTTGTAGGATTGAGAGGTCGTCAAATGTAAATACGTACTTTGTGGTGGAAGGTTGACTTACTGCTTTATACTCTCTTTCACATACCGTTTCCCAAGGAACCGTGTAAAGCTTATTCATGCCCTGAGCTGTAAACGATACACATTATCGAACGGACAACCTTGCGATCTGATCACCATACGTACGTTGGTGCATGTTCACTGCCTTTCGAGGCCAGACAATTGGCTATGCGTCACTAGCCTTTGGTGCCGAACTTAAGCTCTTCTAGGCATGCCTGGAGCAAAGTTAAGTAACAATCTGAGACCTAAAAAGTCTGATTTAAACGCCCGGAAATTAGCGAGTAGTCGCCGGCATAGCTAAAACACTCGAGGATGGTAACGAACACTGTGGTTCGGATTTGTCCGTCATATATATATTTCTCGTGCTACTGCACATTGAGGTTATGGACAAAAACCAAATCACCCGCAGTCCACCTGGTGGTGGCAAGACCATTCCTTGTTGAACTGTGTCATGTCGCTTGCTTGAGCGAGGGGTTGTCTCCAAAATCGAAGTGCACAACCCATGAATGCGTATTGTTCATCCTTCTTGTGACACAGTAAGCACTTTTTGTGGTTGCAACGATCGTAATCGGTGAAAAGCTCACCAGCAAGCACTGAACGTCTTCAGTTGGTTTGGTTCGGTGAACCGAAGGATCACAAGCAGTCAGCTGTATTCAGAAATAGTTCAATAAGAAGCGACATCCTTTCATGTCGGGGGCATAAAGTTTTGATGTGGCAGATCTCGATGTCAGGATTTACTCGTCAGTGTTGAGCAGCGCGCGATGTGCGTTTGACAGTAAGTGACTGTCCATTTCTCTTGTTGTTCTTGGCTCACGCACCGGATACGTAGAGTCCTGGCAGTCGACTGTTCAGTCCGAGTATCCTGACAACACTGACAATAGTATTCAGGACTGGCTTGCACAGAGGTTAAGACAGAGTCTCGCTGCTGTGAGAACGCACAAGTGGTACCATTCGCTCGCGTGTCGTACACCTTCAAAGAAGACAGGGTAGAGGTGCCGCCTTTGGACTTGGCTCCAGTATGTATTTAGAATGTGCTTTGCATGTTTTTGGAGTGAAAGACTACGTAGGTACGTAGGTATATAGTGCAGCCGCACGTGGAGACTTGATTCGTGTCTGAACAGAAGATGGACGAGGTCTTGAAAAACGCAGGGGGAAGATTGGAAAGGACATGGATGCCAGGTACATGTAAAAGCTCGCTAAAAAGTCTTGTTGCTCGGCGGAGGACGGCTGTGTTAGTAGCACTGGAGTTGTGTATTGAGAACGTATCACGGTCAACATATAGCTTTTTGTGCGACTTGGTGTTGCCTGCACGCAATCGCGTTAACGACGAAGGCGCAATATCGCAAGACATGGGTCGAAGGCATGTACATGAATCGTACCTGCCGCTCGGCCATATTCACGGCCACGCATGTCGAAACTATCACGCATACTCAACGTATCTCGGGCATTGTGCTGAAGTTACATCTTATTTGACGGACGCCCAGATACTTATGTAGATGCTAGTGATGTCTACGACAAAGTGACCGAGTCAATTTTGAATAGCTGCCGTACTTTACTTGTGATCAACACAAACATTGCAAGCAACAAGCGTCAACGGAACTACGTACGTACATACGTTGCTGATACCAGCTGTGATAGTCTAAACCCAAACTTGTGTGTGTAAATGAGAAACAATTTTACTAATTATTCTATGTTTTTATGCATTTGACCATCTCCCAGACTCTGGTGTTATCGTTTTGAGATAGATGTTGTGGAAGCAAGTACGTAGCCATGTCTTATGTTCGAGGCTAAACTCTTCGAATAGACGCGCAAGTGCCACCACCAGCCAGCAGGTTGTCACTCTTGACACCTTATCGCTGGTACTCGGTGAGTTAATAAAGTAATTGACTACGCACAGATCTACACTGTTCTCAACCAATGGAATATGTTCATTTGAGTATTTATGGGTGATGTGCTGACCTACATATAGATGACAAATGACACTTATGCCAATAACATCTTGTGAATTATGCTATCCTTCCTGCAAGAGGTATAGTTCTGCATGAGAGTGGGTAGTCGATTTACTTTGTTAACTCACCAAGTACTGTACATGCTGGATATATCCCAGCACGTATACCTTTCTGAATGAAATGAGCCACTGCACCGTCATTGCACTGGACTGGAGTCTTGCTGCCTCCAAATCAATGCCAACGTGGTGGAGCGATGAGAAGCAGGGAGGAAAACGAAGGCAAACACGAAAGACGGTTGAGGTGCTCCTCGGTTGCAAGGCTTCTGAACGCCAAGGCTCACTAAGCACAACTTCTACTTGAGGTCTCAACGTGCTGGCTACGTGTGTTGAACACTGTACACTTACCTAAAACCGAGAGATTACATGCCATTCGACACATCGCTTCTCAGCGGACATTTTCACATCAATTGTATCGTGACTTATCCACAGCTGAAAGAGAAAGAGCTCGTTGAATACGATGGATATTCGGTTAACCTACCCTTACTTATTTATCTAGTGCTTCTTCGGGCTAGTATCGCCGGACCCGCGCTTAAACACTTCCAAGGTTTGTGAATCGAGGAGTTCCTAGCATGTATCGCCCAGAAGTCGCAAGTCTAGATCGACCTCGAGGGCGCTCAGGGTATGCATGGTGAGGCCGCCTGTGCTCACCACCTGCTCTAAAGTACTTCTATTTGCCTCGGCTAGGTAAGCCTCGCCTTACGCCGCACCTTCAGAGATCCATCACCCAAAGACATGATGGAGATTGTGTTGCCAGAAACTTTTCGGGCATCATGCCGATGTGTACGCGAGTAGCGAATCCTATGTGGTGTTTGACTGATTGGGCGGAGGAGAGCCTCCATGAACTCAATCTTTTGTTGGTGCAAAGCTAGACCTAGAACATGGAGAATCAGCCGCACCCTGCCCATGGGCAAGCACTACTACTGTATTGGGACCTGGACACTTCGTTAGCCAGCGCCAGGAGGTCTAGCGTGAGAGAAATAGGAAAATCATATCCGCCGATGAAAATCGCCGCGAGCTGGACGTTGACATGGTGAAAACTAACAACGACAAATCCAATCAAACATAACATATCCCTCGAATACTATGCAGTGAGTCTGCGCTAAGACTCCTAGCGCAGACCAACGAAATGTCCAGGTCTCAATAAGTACACTACTGTACAATCGAAGTTGACCCTCGTCTTCAACTCGTGCTCCACTTTGTTGTTCTAGACTTTCGCTTGCGAATACAATTGGTCAAGGTAGCGTTAGGCCGTTACAGTTTCAACGGTCGGAAGTTCAAGGTGAGACATACAAAAGTACCACCACAGCTTCGACCGTAGTTCTCCACTCAGTCACGGTCCTTTGTATAGTGCAATTCTGATGGTTGTACAGTGCTCATCTCTGTACAGTGTTAGCAGGTATGAGCCAGAGATAAACCTTTTGCTACCACTTTACACAGATCGAGTATAACGACGAGACCTCTCCTTCGAACCACACTACTAGGTCTCAATATCATGCGATTGGCGTATACCGATGGGGGGTGAGGGTGATGGCATGAGTTTGCCTTTACGCTATTGTGTGCTAACACTTACCGATACAGGGATGAGCACTGTACTGTAGGCATCTTTCCTCTGGAATTTTTGCACAGTTGTGTACAGTTGTGTTCAACTGATATTTGCACAGTTGTGTGCAGCAGTTAGTTTGTCAGACTATCACTGTGCCCCGGCACAATGGGTATATTGTATAGATAGGTGTCACTCTCGCTGATCCAGTTTGCCGTCCTCCACGAACAGTATACATCAGCCACTCAATTTCTCATCATGCATTTTCTGCATACTTTTGTTGGCGCTGCTGCTCTCCTCTCTTCTTCAATCTCAGCTCTGCATGTCCCACGTGCAAATCTGGCAGCCCGTGGAGATGTCGACACCTGCAAGGCCATCCTGATCGCGCTCAAGGCTTCCTCATTTTGTTCATCTTTCGTGCCCATCACCGATGTCACGTCAACAGCCACCCAAACTGGAACCGCAGCGACTACCACTATTACTGTGACTGCCACTACTTGCGCTGGTGCACCGAAGATTAAGAGAGGCCGAGATTCAACAACCACGACAACGTGTACGACCACCAAGGCATTGACAACCACAACCACAACTACTAAAGCATCAACAGCTACAACCGGCACCACAATCACCAAGGCTTCAACAGCTACGACCACGACCACTAAAGCTCCAACGACCACGACCACCAAAGCTCCAACGACCACAACCACAGCCACAACCACAACCACGAAAATCACTACAACATCCACCACCTCCCAGTGCACTATCAAAGGTTTGCCCAGTGCGCTCAATATCTTTGCTTGCGAGATCATCAAGGAAGCTTGCCTTGATTTTGTGCAACCTAAAACAGTTACAGTAAGTTTATCGACCACAAACCATGATGATTCTATATAGTCGGCATTCCTCCTACCATTGACAGATCCCTATCCTTCGTTTGTTTGTGAGACTGTCGACTAACGTGAATGTTTTCCCTGTAGGCAACTACTATCAAGCCAGGTACTACAAGCACAGGGACTGTCACCGTAACACCGACATGCACCTCAACAACGACAACCACAACGACGACAACGACTACTACGTAAGTGCATATCTTGCTGTCAAATATCACTTGATTAACAGATTCGTAGCAGTAGCAGCACCACCACAACAGCAAACACTCCGACCCCTACCAGCTGCAATGCAGCCCAGGACAGCTACTGTACCGCCTACGGTGACAATTGTTTATGTTCTGTATCAGTGGATGACACCACTGCATATTGCTGGGACGAAGCATATTGTAAGAGCTGTGCCTCCGATGCAGATTGCACAGGTACTGGTACCAGATGCGCATACGACGATCAAAATTTCTGTGGCGACGCCGGCGGTACATATTGTCTTGTCAACGACTCGACATGTGGAAGTGCTACTCCTCCACCTAATACGCAATCGTCGAAACGCAATCTAGAAAGAGTGTTTGAGAAGGCTCGACGCAAGCAGGAGATGGAACGTGAAGTTCCACCAGGTCATACTGTTGTCCGAGAAGGAGACAGGATTTTTGTGGAGCTGGATTGATCGACCGAGTTTGGACAGTCAATTGAACAGCACAGGTCTTGTTGATTTGCGCCACAATTTGGGGTGATTTATTAGTGAAGATTTCTTGCTATACATGCTGCTGGTATTCGAGTTCTCATCGATCTGGTTCCTGTAAGACCGCTTACATCGTCTCTTATCTAGATTGTCAAAGGCGTTTGCTTAGCGGTAAACTTGGTTTTCGCAACGGTTCAACTTTCCAGAGATGGAAGGTCAATCCAAATGCTTGTAGTATGCACGTGTGCTTGTTAGCGTTTACCAGTAAAAGGCCCCTTTGATAGTTCTATTGATGCTTTGTATTAATGTACTCTATGATCAAGCTGTTATACGCTAATAGCGTCTTACTGCTTATGGAATAGTGCGACTTAGAGGAAGCCCGAGGGTTAACTCTGACCTCGATAATACTGAAAAGGATATGTTGATGTAGTATTAATACTAAGCGCGTTAGAAGTCGGATTCTTAGGTATAATAGCGGCTTAGGCTGGACGACTTAACTCCGCGTGGAGATCAGTGGTGTGGGTTGAGGATAAGTGGACGGTGAGTAAACGGTGAGCGAAAGGTGTGTGGAATGGAGTGGAAGGGCAAGCCGATGATGGAAGCAGTGAGACGAGCCGGATTGCCTGCCAGTGGGTGGGCGCAACGCAGATTTCACTTCCATCCCAGTTGTCTGCAATTGGGGCCCGGTACGTAGGCAGGGCGCACTTATCATAATGTGGCAGTAAAAGGTCCATAGCGACTGCCTGGCAAGCTCTTGTGGATTTGGCCAGCACGGGATTTGGAGGAGAGTTCCTGAGTGTCGGTATCCTGACTGATGCGTTCGCAGCCTTTCGGGAGTCATTACTCGTCGTCGCATTCAGTGTACCGCAAGATCGTGGCACCGCTGTAAGAGTGAGGTACTGGGAAAGTGTGGTTACGTGGAGAGGCTGGCAGGAAAGAATCCTACGCTAGTACATGCCCCACTATTTTTAGGTGGAAACGTGTTTGTGAAGCACTGCCTGTGGCAGACAGTACCCTGCCTGGCCTTCCGTGTTCTCTGCGGCTTGTTCCATCCATGCATGGCTAGCACTCTCAAAGTGGCGCAGCAACGTTGGTTGTCGCTTGTGTCTGCATCAATGCCTGAACACCGTTGAATGCGCCGTGGGGGCCAGCCATAAGGCTGAGTCTGAGTATGACCAAATATTCTCTCGGTAATGTGTTCAGCGCATTTCCCATGGAGACGTCCAAAACATCGCTGCTGTGACATCGTTAGCATTTCTCGTCAACAAGTATTCAATGGCGTCAATATCGTTGCTGACCGCTAGTAGCATGAAAAAAAGCTCTCAGGCATTCAAAAAGACCGGTTGATTTATCGCGGCAGCCTTGAGGTCGCTTAAGCTTCAACTACTATGGCAAACAACAAAATGGCGGCATCCACACGAGACGAAGAAGACAGCTATCTACAACAGTCGGGCAGCGGCTTTGCTACATATAGCGCCCCATATCATACCTTTGGCGACGACGCTCTATTTCCTGGTTGCAAACATCAAAACAACGTATATCGGCCCAGTATCAACAAATGCATTAGTGACATTCCAATTTGCTGCGAAGCTGGCAGAAATTCTAATCCAAGCCTCCATTGCCACCATTGCATTGGCCGTTATAAGAAGTCAGCTCCTTGGCGGAAAAGGATTCCCGTTGGGCGGACTTTTGGCAGCTTATACAACGACAGACATCTCTAGTCTCTGGTCTCTACACTTATGGGGTTGTCTAACGTCGTCAAATGTCGGCGTAGCTCTGCGCCTCGCTACTCACATTTTTCTGCCAGCCGCTATCGTGCTAGCAGCACTTGTTGGTCCGTCAATGGCAGTCCTCATGATTCCTCGACCAGTTTATCATCTCGAGGGAAGCCGACTAGAACTTTACAGCAAGATGGAAGATGTTTATCCTAGCAATGTGGATCTTATTGGTGGCAAAATTGAGTAAGCGAAACATTCATTTCGAGTTCTAGCTAAGTCTTTGCAGAACAGAATCTGATTTCAATACGACTGCTATTCAAGCACAGACGGCTAGTGGCTTGACCTGGCCAATTCCAGTCACAGACAGTCATGGAGTACGTAATGCAAAATCTGTGTCAATATTGGTAGATTCTCGTAGTAGTTTCGACGCAAATCCGGATTATCTAGCCACAATCCCGACCACCGCGTCCCTGCACGACGTCGACTCAGATTATGATCTTTATACGGTGCGTGGCTTGCAACCTTACGTTTACACGAGCTGTTGGGCTTATTTGGTACATCTTGATGACACGGACGCTTCCAATCGATATGTTGATTTTGGTCCTGCCAAATCCTACCTGAAGGATCTTGTGTCCTACGAGCCGATGTTGCATGCTTCTAATGTTACCACATTCGATAATATGGTTTCACTTTATGGAGCCAATAACACGTGTGATAGCCTGACCTTTTGTGAGTCAGTAATGTGGGCAAAATTACCTCCTCAGGTCACGAATCATTCGATTGTGATGGTGACAGTGAAACCATGGGGCAATGACGAATGGCAATTATTCCCGTGCACTATCGATGCGTACTGGGCGACTGTCGATACGAGTTGGTCTACCGGTGTAGCCTTCACCAGTAATATACCAGCCAACCGAGAAGAAGATCCTCGCAAGGCACTGGACGGTCTGAATGACAAAAGATTGGTATCAGTGAGTCCTGCTTGGGCCCAAAGAGCATGCACAGTCATCATGGAGTTATGTAGAGAAGCTGGTCACGATGATAAAGGTGTACTTGATTTGCAAGGACTACACTATGCAAATGCCTTGTCTTACACTGTATCACACCAAAATGTTAGCCTCGGTCATTATTTGGACAGCACAAACCATCCATGGAGTAACGGCATCGGTATGAACCAGCAGCAATACACCACGTTAATGGATTATATTGACGCCGAAAGTATTTTGCGACACTTCGACTTCGTCGAATTGGCCACCAACAATACAGCATGGTCCAATCCTGGAGATCTCACGAAAGTGGAGTTCCGATCATTTACCAGAGGTTATGGGTATGACCTGTCTGAAACCGCAGTCAAACTCTCTCTATCCGTTATCGTGTTTTACATTGCCGTAGTTCTCGGCTACTTACTTTACACAATAGTCACCGGCATCGTGGCCTCCAGCTGGGATTCTGTGGCTGAACTCGTCATCCTAGCGATCAATTCCCAGCGACCTGCTGGTCTGCTAAAGAACACTAGTGTGGGTGTTGATACACTGAACACCTACCGTCAACCAGTGAGTATTCGCATAAACCACCACGACTCTCTCGAGCTTGTGCTCGATAGCACGGGTCAGGCTGCAAACTACACTGAGGTCTTGGCGAACGAGGAGTATTGATGGTGGCAAGAGGATTTCTGGTCACTGTGTCCTCAGCGAAAAGAACCAAGATTAGGGTCATACCTATATTGCGAGATGTAGCAGCTGTCCTATACGGAATCCCTGAAGCAGAAGATTCCTCTGAACGGAACCGCCGACACTGGCTGCAGTATCATGTGGAAGAGCGAATGTCTAAGTTCAGCGGCTTGGAGGGCGACATACTATGGCGTTCAGCATGGAAGTTAGTAAAGATGAGGGAGGGATCGCGGGCTTTAACAGCTATAATTACCAGAAACCGACAGTTTATCAACATGTAGGTTACATCAGCAGCACTTTAATGCAGTGGGAGAGTTTATACAGCGCCATAACAACGTGCTGTCGTGTGCAAAGCAGACTACCGTGCCACTTTGTCGTATAGGAGATAAGGTGAATAGCGCACGGAGCAGAATGACACCACGTACGAGTGCCTGATTATCAATGACGACCACGTAAACCACGGCAGCGAGCAGAAGATCCAGCTCAGCTTGACGCAGTTGTAAGTTCGGTTCCAGCTTCGTGCACAGGTACAGTAATAAACCATCCAGTCGTGCAACATGCCATATACATATCTCACTGTCAAGGCTTCAATCGTAGATGACTACTTAGTAATCTAAGTACACAGGTACCTTACGCATCAACGTATACACAACCCAACGTAGCATCCATTCACTACACCTCCTCACCAGTATTCAAGTTCCCGTTACAAAGAAATGAGTAAGTTACCACTAAATCTCATACAACAGAGGAATGAAGTTTATACTTCTCACAGATATTCGTCTTGCCTTCAATTTAGTCTTTTTCATCCCCCTTATGCCCCCTTCTAAAACGGCTGTGTCATAGAACAGTTACGATACAACTACGTAGGTCTTACGTTTGTAAAGCAAACATCTTCAATACGTACAGTAGGTACGTCGACGCTATAGAGCGTATAAGTAGGTAGGTTATAAAAGGGTCTGAACGCCGGAACGTTGGTTTATGTATACATACGTACAGTAAACGGGTTCTTTCAGACTTGTAGAACACGCTAGGTTTAAACATCCAGGGTTTCGAGTACACGACCTACCTATGGACGAGGATGTTTTATATGTGCGTACCTACTTAGGGGATGATCACAATAGATGCAGTATCTGTTCAATATTTATTCGACTTTTTTCCTTACAGACGCCATGCAGATAAATGCGTATGTCGCTCTATATATAAATCACAACGAAGCTTACAAACTCAAGTCCAATAATACGTAACTCCTTACGTAGATCTATATACCCAAACCATCAGTGATAATCACGTAGCTCTTACAAGGTGCCGTAGTTTCCGCCTTTCTTACTCCCGTCGCCCTCGACCGAAGAGGTCGTGTTTCCGTTAATGGTTGCTCCGTCCATCTGCCGATCCTGATCCGTTTGTTCCCGCGGTGCTTGGCCGTCGTCGGTCGACTCCTCGCTGCTTTCAGGTGAAGAAATACCAACATCAGACGGAGTGTCTGCTGTCTGTGTCTGCATCTTCTTTGCTTCTTCGACGTCCTCCTCATCGGCATTTGTCAGGCTCTTCTTCGAGTCCCCGTCCAGCGTTTTGTCCGTAGTAGCATCTCCATCTTCGCTTCCGACAGCGGTAATAGCGGTGTCATCGAAGATCACTATTTCATCAGACTTTGGATCTTTGTCATTAGTACTCCCATCCTTGTTCTGTTCCTTCTTTCCTGCTGCGAGCTTGACTTGAGCTTCCCAGAGCTCTCTGTACGCACCATTTCCATGGTCTAGTAACTCTTGGTGGCTGCCGGATTCTACGATTTCCCCGGCTTTCACTACGAGAATCTTGTCTGCATTCATGATAGTGCTTAGCCGGTGAGCAATGACGAATGTCGTTTTGCCTTTGCATAGGTAGTCGAGCGCTTCTTGGATCTTCGCTTCGGTTACGGAGTCAACTGCACTTGTGGCTTCGTCGAGTAGGAGAATGCCTGGGTGTTTCAGAATGGCGCGTGCGATGGCTAGGCGCTGCAATTCTCCACCTGATAGTTTCTGGGCAAGTTCCCCGACTTTTTGTTTGTATTTCTTGGGGAATTTCTCTACTTTGTCGTGGAATTGTGCTGCTTTGCTTGCCTCGTAGACTTCCGATTTCTTGGCTTGGAGGTTGCTGTAGCGGATGTTCTTCATGATTGTCGTGTTGAAGAGCACGGGATTCTGCGGGACCAGACCTAGTACAGCTCGATAACTTTCGAGATCTACCTGGCTGAGGTCTTGTCCGTCGACCATTACTCGGCCAGACGCTGGATCGAAGAACCGATAGAGCAGATTGAAGAGCGTGGACTTCCCGCCACCGGTCTCGCCAACCAGAGCTACTGTTTCGCCCGGTTTGGCTTCGAAAGATACGTTGTTGGTAACGGTTCGTGTATGATCGTAGCTGAAACTGCAGTGCTCAACCTGAACATGACCACCTTTAAAGACGAATTTTGGTGCGTTTGGCTTGTTTGCCACGGATGGCTTTTTCTCCAGAAGAAGCATGAGCTTCTCAGCATCGACTAGTTGTTCGCTGACGTTAGAAGCAGAACCGGCAAGGGTCGTGACAGGATCCATGATTTGAGACCAGTAGGTGATCAGAACAACAAATTTGCCGACGTCGAGACGACCTGCAGCTATTTCGGTTGCGGCGATCAAACAGACAAGCATAAAACCGACGGTAACAACTACTTCCTGTAGAGCATCAAGATAGATACGGAATTGCCGTTGCTGGATTTGTAGAGTAGTGCACGCCCTCGTCTTGTCAGCGTGTCGTTCTTTCTCGTGATTGATCTTGTTGAATTCGCTGACGGTTCGCCAGTGCATGAATGACTCGGACATGTGTGAATACCAGTTACGCCAGACTTCGATGAAGCCACGGCGCATCCTAGTCTTCTTTGCCAGGGTGACACGATTACTCCAGCTCAGAAGAATCATAGTTGTAGCCACAACGAAGCAGAGATATGCTCCAAACAATTTGCCGACCACGAATAATGCAATGAAAAGATCAGCGACGACAGGCAACAATCGAAAGAAGATGTCTTGTAACAGCGTCACAACTGACTGTCCACGTTCCATAATCTGCCACGTGCTGGGTGTTGACTTGCTCAAGTGGTAGTCCGCTGAAAGATCCATAACATGATTGAAACAATGTCGAGTCAGCTCGCTGTGTAGTTCTGTATTAAGACGGTATGATACGACGTTACGAACGAGATGCACTCCGGATGCTGATGCAGCGAAGCGCAATCCAACGTATGCGAAAATCTTCCAGGTAGAAAACTTATGCTGGCTTAGATCGTCAATGACGGACCCCAGCATCAGCGGTAGTCCCAAAGTGACCGCTCGTGCTACGATGGTGTTGATAACCATAATGCTGAGGTAGAAATATTGCTGCCGGGTTCGTGGTCTTATGAATGGGATGAAGATTCTGAAAGAGGCAATATACTGCCACCATTTGCGATCTCGAAGAGCCTTCCGCTGTTCTCTTT
>Ga0115856_100191_pt1 | contig 21295 bp, 23 predicted proteins | sample InSIn4gowninarea_FD_83870 | JGI IMG/M metagenome (GOLD analysis project Ga0115856, IMG submission 83870)
TAGCAAACAGGATCTATGGCGATGAGTGGAGAGAGATGAAGAAATTCTACAGTTTGCAGCTATTCACAGGTAAGAGGGTCCGGGAGTTTGAGCCGATAAGGAGCCGCGAGATGAAGCTCATGCTGCAGGGCCTCCATGAGTATGCCAAAGCGAACACCCCCGTCGATCTTTTCTGGTGCGTAGGCAACCTCGTTGAAAACGTCATGTGCCTCATCCTTCTGGGACGGCGCCTCTCTGAAGCGTGTGATGGCGCAGTAAACTTGATGCAGCTGGTCCGGCGGACTGCCGCCCTTTTCCAAGCTCCTCTTGTGGGTGACTTCATACCTTGCCTTAGCTTTCTGGATTACAAGGCAAAGCGTGCTATGGATGAATGCCACTCTGCCTTTGACAATATCTTGGAGGGAATCCTGGCCAAACGCCAGGAAATCAAGGCAGCTCATGATGATGATGTCCCTGGCGATTTCTTGGATGTGATCTTATCAAACGACTTGGGCAGAGATACCGTCAAAGCTGTCATCATGGTAAGCTCCACAATGAGCAACCCCTGCACCGTACCCGTCTAGTTCTGATCTATAATAATATTGCAGGAGCTGCTCGCTGCTGGGATCGACACCTCCTCTGTCACCGTGTATTGGGTCATGGCTGAGCTGCTAGCGAATCCGCAGGTGCTAACAAAGCTGCAAGCGGAGCTGGACGCCGTGGTGGGAAGCGAGAGGATGGTAGAAGAAGCAGACTTGCCTAGCCTGGTGTACACACAAGCAGTAGTGAAAGAAACGTTTCGCAAGCATAATCCCGCGCCGCTGCTTCTTCAGCACATGTCAACCCAAGCCTGCACTGTGCTTGGCTACAGCTTGCCTCAAGGCACCACGTTGCTTGTGAACGCATGGGCAATAGGGCAGGATCCCCAAACATGGGATGACCCTCAGAGGTTCTGGCCCGAGAGATTTCTTGGCGCGGCGTGTAGAGAAGTAGATGTTTGTGGGCAGCATTTTGAGCTGCTTCCATTCGGATCAGGGAGGAGGAGCTGCCCAGGAATGTCCCTCGCCTTACCCATCGTTCAATTGACCGTCTCAAGCCTCATTCACACGTTCCAATGGGCGCTTCCTTCCGATGACCACATAATTGACATGTCTGAGAACTTTGGGACTGTGGTCGGTCCTCGCAGCCCTCTCATGGCCATTCCTAGCTTACGACTTGGTAAATCGTACCGCCCCTGAGGGGCACCTCAAAGTTTAATAGCTTGCAATAAGTAAGCTATACCTGCCTAATTTACCGCATTCAGAATATTCAACCCCAGTACAGATGCAATCACTATGTGTTTAATAGATTTTTTTATAACCCTTATCTATGGAATTTGTATGATCTACATACACTTCTTTTGTAGATTTTCAGATAATAAAATACCCCTTCATTTTATACTTTTTGAATTAGAATACCTTTTATGTATGCGAATTTTTTATAACTTGATATGAAAATATACCTCTTCAATTAAATGTATGTGTTACCTTTGATTGAATGTGAATTATTAGACATAACTATTTAGTTATATATATGGCATTGATGTTCTGGCTTCTACAAAGGTCAATCTAAAACTTTTGAATTTGATATGTAGTACCGCCCAATTTTGATCTCCTTTGTAGGTTTTTGGTCTCCTTTGGAAATTACAAGTGGGACTCCTCTAAATGTATTGATTTAGATATTAATTAAGGATGTAACTTCTTGTTAGATATTTGGGGCATGTGCCATCTACTTGGGATACGATTACTACTTTATGCAATTAGTTGTTTAACAGTGGGCTAATACTATATCGTGTCTGTATTAGAGCGATTCGGTAGACTCGTAATAACTGAGAGGGGTGTGTTACACGTGGTCCATGGTGGCACCCTAGGTAGGTGGAGGTGAGGAGTGCTGCCGTGGACAAATTGTATTGGTGTGGTAGTCCAGGCAAGTGAAAGTTTGGCCACCTAAGCATCTTTATGTTAGAGATGAAGTACTGGAAGGCCATGGCATGTAGTTCGGGCTATGGACATAGGAAGTGAGGTTGTCGAGTTGGTGAGAGGTACGGGTGGTGGTGGCACAATGGGTGGTATGACTCGAGGAAGTGAAGCAGGCACATCTTGGGGATTGAATGGAGCATGCCAAGTGATGCTTTCATATGAGGGTCTTATTCTCGTTTGGAGGTAGTAAGGTTCCTTGATCAGTAAGGTTGGTAATTGGTCAAAACTTGTGTAATCATGGATCAACTAATTTTGTTGATATTGGAAGGATGGAGAGCAAAGAGCCTTTATAAAAAATAAGACTTCTACCTCACACGGTCACTTGTAAATATATGAGCGTGGCACATGGGTTTAATACAAGGGATTTTTAAAATCTTTTTAACACTTTTTTTATATATAGAAGGGTACAATTCAAAGAGGTCATTCACAATTTGAATAGGAAAAGGGTGCTTCTTAGATGAGAAACTCACTAATAAGGGATTTCTAAAATAGGCCTTAAATGCATATGATACTACAGAGAGCATTTATATGTATTGAACCCCCTAAGACTCCTACTAAAGAAAAATATGTGAGTAGTAGGATTGAAGAGTTTGTATCCTTTTACTCCATGAGGTTCTCTATATCCAATAAAAGTAGCTTTGACCACATGATCTTATAGCTTATTTTGATTATCCGGTGGAATAAATGCATAAATTATGGACCCAAATACTCTTAGTTTGAAATAGTTAGGGGTTTTCCCAAACCAAAAGGTATAGGAAATTCCTTGAATCCTCTTGGAGAAAATGTGTTTTTGAATGTAGTAGATTGTAGTGATAGCTTCTTCCCAGAAGGCCGGGGGAAGATTGGCTACTTTTAGCATGCTATGAGAAAAATCCATGACATAGCGATTCTTGCACTCAGCAAGTCCATTTTGCTATGGATTGAATGGCATAGTGAAATGTTGATGAATTTTGTATCGCTTGAAGTAATTTTGAGAAAAGTGTGAAGTGTATTCTTCTCCATTGTCTGTTTGTAAGGAGGTAAGGGATTTATTGAATTGGTTTTCCAAACATTTGTGGTAATACTAGAATAAGGATATACAAATTGGCTGGTTTTATTATGTAAGAAGGCGATGACAATGAAACGGGTAAAATTGTCTATGGATGTAATGAAATAGAGGTTGCAATTAAATAAGAGTGTGGGTAGGGTCCACATAAATCGGAATGAAAGGTTAAGTGGTTTTAGTTGTACTTTTTGAATTCTTATAATTAGAGAGCTTGCCACATAGATGCAATGCTCATAGAGAGATATATGGTTGTGAGGTGGTAGTATATAATTAAGTGCAAGGTAGTGGATACACCAAGCAACCTAGGACCAACCAATGAGCAACTTTACCTATATTCAATGCATCTTTGACACTCCTCAAAGGTGTAAAATAGAGAATTAATTTCACTAGTAAATTATTATTTATTATCAAGACAAGCATTCTAAACACTACAAGGGATTGGTATGATACCAAGGCTAATAAACTGATGGTTTGGGTAGATAAATTTTTTTAATACCAAAATTTTGAATTAGTTATACAGGTCTCGGTAATATCATCGATATTAGCCTCGGTATTGTTGTCAGTATTAGACTCGGTATACGACTCAAAATTAGCCTCGATATATAACTTGGTATTACCCTTGGTATTTTGGTCACAAAAAGTGTCAGTATTAGAGTCGATATTAGTAAGGAAGTTCAAACAAAATTCAAAATTTTTATCTCTGAAAATTTGTATACAATTTTTTTTTTGAGAACTACATTCTTTAATCTCTTCTTTCACTTTCATCTTGTGCCAAGTATGAATGTGCAAAAATATCTATCAAGAGCTCTTGACTCAATGACATATCTCCATCAATGGATTCATGATTATGATCATTTAATTCATAGTCAGCTTCAATTGAGATTCCATGTATTGGAATTTCATTTGCATCATTATCTTCATCCTCGGCATCATTCTAGATCTCTTCAATTTTTACATTGATTATTGATAGAATCGTACTTATTGTTGAAGTTTCCAAAGGCCCATGTATAAGCTCTTTGTCTTCACAAATTTGCTTGGAATGAGGAGCAGCTTCAACAATGTACCATGTCAATTGGATTTGGTTGACAAATGACCTGATATTTTATTTTTCACCAAATATGTAAATTGTATGTATATATAAAATGTATACAAGAATAACGAATTAATTTTTTTAAATACATATTCATATACCTGTTCACAATGTTGTGGAAGAACGAATGTATCACATAGATCTGTCCACAATTTTGTGGACTCAACTTTCAAAAAACGTGATATATCTCTATGGATAGTTGTACCTTGTCCTTCCATGATCACTTTAAACCATTGCAACTTTTACAAAACCTAATATACCTCTACAGATAGTTGCACCTTGTCCTTCCATGATCACTTTAAACCATTGCACAACATCAAAGATGAACATGTGAGGTTAACTGAAAATGTATTTTTAGAATATCTTGAATCAAGCCAAAATATTCTATATCTGAGATACAAATATTTGTGTCATTTGCACTTGTTTGGCTTTGTTGCTCAAACTTTCCATCACTCCACAAATAATTGTTACGATTTTAGTTTATTCGCTTCACTCAAAAATGTCGTTTGTATGATCATAATGCTCCAAATGATAAATACTACAAAGTACCACACACCAACATGAGGTAATAATCATGATAAATACTATAAACTAACTAACATGAGGTAATAATCATGTAGTAATGACCATTGATTATATAACTTTTCACTATATCCTCTAGAGAACTTCCATTTGATGTTAGTAGTGACTCTTTCACCCTCTTCTCGAGCCTTTGTTAAAGCATTGTCTATCCATCTTAGACTCATGAAAGGAGGTAAATCCTCCAATTCCTTAGGGTATCTATTGTTACTCCTTCTTTGTCTATTTTGTCTCCTAAAGGCTTGTCATGCATTTCTTTATTCCTTCTTTGCATCTTCATACTTTTGAAGCCACTTTTCCATGGTAGGATGATTCAACATGCAAAACTTATCAACCTTCTCTTATAGTGCTGAATTCATTATTCGGTCCTTTCCTTTACCTTGAGGGACCTCACCAACTATCTTTTAACTGTCCTTATTTGTCCACAATAGAGGCACATCCTCATCCTTTTGATCGAGGAACTTAGAAATTACACCAGTGACTTGTATTAGCCACCCCCCCTTGGCCATGCTCCCCTTGGGTCTTACTCTTTGCCGCACGAAACCTTTGAGGGTCTTCATGAATCTTTCCAAGAAAACATCCAAGGGCTATGTATAGTACCTGCTATGGATACTTCATCCACCACATGTACTATTAGATGCTCTTGGATTATTAGGATGCATGTTGGAAAGTACTTCTCAAGAAGACAAACTACTTTGATTAAGTTAGTTGGTTTGTTCATTGGAAGAAATGGGAATTTCCTTCTATGAAATCCATCAAACAAGGGATGTCAACTTGTATATGGTTGAACGGAGGTTAGGAGTCAAGCAATCACAAATTGCTACATGTAAAACAAACTACACGCAACAAATTGTTGTGCAATTTTTTTTTGAAACCTCACATAAGGAAGTTATAGTAATCTAATATCATCAAAGAATTGTAATTTACTTGGAGACATTTATGCCACTCATGTGATTTTAGACCACTAAGATTGTCGTTCTTTGTAAATTCACCACGAAGGTAGTGCATGAGTCCTATAAGAGTACGAAAAGATGAAATCATCTCCTTCACTCGTTTCTATTCCTTTCTGGTAAGGATCCAAGGGGCCTAAGACAATTCAATCCTCCAATCTCCATGTACTCTTGGCTAATATCCTTCCATGACCTCCACTTACCTAATGCCTTCATGTGCAGATCTACTATCCTTCGCTCCAATGAGATGATCCCATATTGGACTCCCCACATTTTTGAAGATGTGCATGGATATAAGAGGTGATTAATCAATAAATTATCCCAATATGGAAAGTTGTGAAGAATAGAAAGCTTTTTTATACCAAATGGTAAATATGTACCCCCATCCTCTAACCATAGTGATTTCCAATCGCTTGCTTTCATCGGCCTTGCTGGTCATCCAAGAGATCCTTGTCTTAAGTGATGATCTAGTTAAGGGAGAAAGATATTATGTTCTTGGTATATCATCTTCTTTAATAAAGTCTTATTCTTACTCATTTTTTGCTTTTAAGGCCAACAATAACTCCCCTTCTCTTTGACGACCCACCTCAAATGAACTCACATGTCGAGAAGGGTAGTTTTCAAATACTACATGCAAAAAAGGAGATATCTCAAAAGAGAAAACTACACAAACAAGATGGCATAGAGAGCCAAAATATTTATATGCATTCTTAGATCAAGGAATATCAAGCTTTGACTCTATTATTTACATGCATTCTTAGATCAAGGAATATCAAGCTTTGACTCTATTGTTACCATCCCACACCAAAAACATATTCCCTTTCAAGTCCTACCATTCCTCATTGAGCTCATCATCAAATTTCTCACTCAGGAAATTCCATGTGGGACCCCACTCTAGATGATGCATCTATGTCTCATGGGTAAGCACTCCACAACCAGGCACCATCTTGGAAGGACACAAGAAAGGTACAATGACATGACGATGGTCAGTACATACCCTTTCTTTTCAAAGCTTTTCTGCAATTATTCTACTTGTGATGAAGGTGTCCGCATAGCCTCATTTACTACAAGCCTGCAAAGAGGAATTGGTGGTGGTAGCAATGAACTATGATGCATGTGAAAGTGGTCAAACAAATCTAAGCGCAAACACACACAAATCTCCTTGCCAAGGATCCTAGGGTGTGAGAGATCCTAACCTTGTGGGTTGTACCTCATTATTATTTTCACCTACATCTCCCTCTTCTTGAACCCCTTGTTGTTGTACACATTCATTCTGATCTTGTGTGACATCAGCTTTCCTAATATTTACTAAATGTTTGCTTTATCGCTCTTATATGTCACTAATAATATTATCATCTCCATGCCACCAAAAGGATAGGCCCCAAGTACATCCTCTTCATTTTGATGTATAGACACATGATTAGTCTCACCTATGTCTTCTCCTTAGGTGGCTTGAGTCATTAATGTCGCCTGTGTGGCTTGTTGGGGATAGCCACTAAATCTAGAATGCTCTAAGTATTCTCACCTTGGGAGGCTTGAGTGTCTTGTCTTTCTTTTTTGATGTTTCAAGAGGTACACTCTTCACATGTGGTTTTCAAAGTATTGACCTCATTACAAATCATTGCTCTCAAACACTATGAGAATGTTGCATGGCTAAATACAATAGTCTATGTAGATTTTATGTAAGATAGTATATAAATAAGATGCATGCATGTAACACATTACCTTTGGAGCACCTCTCTTCTCCGCCGGTGCCATTTCCTACATATTAACCTCACAAGTTTCAATAACATCCTCAAAGTTAGTTAATATGTTCAATCTTGGATAAACCAATCTAGAAGAAGAAGGATGCCCAAATTAAAACTTAAAATATAACAAGTATATAGCTATACAAGGATGGAAAGTCTTTCTTAAACTTTCAAATCTGAGGGAAAAGTTAGCAAACAATCAAGAAACAACAACAACCAAGCCAACAACCAAATTCTAAACACTAACAGGGATTACCAATTGTCAAATGATGAGTTCAGGGCAGTTAAATATACCCAAACAACCAGCAACCAATTGATTAAGTTTTATTATCAAGCCATAGACCAATAGTTACGGATGCCATGAGAATTAGCTAGATTCTAGCAAACATACTACATAAGGCTATCTTGCTTCACAAAGTAGCACAAGAAGCTATAAACCTCGTAAGCGTTCATTGCTAGTGCTTAGTTTGGCAAAAACCTAAAACAAAATCAGCATCCCATTTATCAAGCTTCTAGTTAATCATATGATTGTATTGAATGTGAATGCCCAACATGCTCCATAAATGCTTCCACCTAGAGCACAAAAACTACAAAATCTATTTTTAAAAAAAATCTAGAACTAATCTTCGAGAGCAAAAGCATTTTTAGTCACATAATTCTCAAGCAATCACAAAGTAACACAATGCCTTGCCTTGGGCTTTGAAAACTCTCTTAATCATTAGTCTAAGCAAATGATAAAATGAGATTGTGAAACACTGGGTAAACTCTAGCGAGGTGCTATTGCACTAAGGTTGCTCACTCACTCTCTGCCAAATCAATAGCATTGCAAAGACATCTAGGAATCTTAGCATATCCATGACCCATGTTTGCTCTAGATGGCTCCATGCCTAGACCTCCTAGAAGATCCTTCCAATCACCAAACCAGTAGGTGTGATTCCAAGAATTACAAGTTTGTGGGATGCTCCAAGTCTCCAAGATATTTCCAAAACAATATTAGCAGCCCATTTATACAGCTATTAGTTAAACATACTAGAAAATCATGCATAAATGAATAAAGATGCAATTAAATAGGTCATGTAACAAATTTGAAGTTACATGTTTGAAGTCACATATTTGAACATTGACATCTTTGCATGCCAACATAATGTCCAACACAATGTCAAGATTGACAAAAAAGGCCCCCCCCCTTTTTTTTACCAACAATATGCCAACACAAGCCAAAAAAGGCTTGACAAAAAAAATGTTGCCCATTTTCCTATACAAGTAAGCTTGATAAAAAAAGGGGGGTAGAGAGACTTCTGAACTTTTATACATGCACAGACGTACAAGGGGCTCTCCAGCCCTCTCTTTTTTTCTCCTGTATGGGCTAGAACTCATGGACATAATGCACATGAATATGTGATACCATCTAAAAGAACAACCACACATGTAAACATGTACCACATGTTCACATGTTCAGGGGGCTCTTTGGCCCCCTCCTTTTTTCTCCTACATGGGCTAGAACTCATTGACATAATGCACATCAATATGTGATACCACATAAAAGAACAGCCACACATGTAAACATGTACCACATATACATGCATATGCATATACGTGATGATATCACAATCAGATGAATAACAACAACAACTATTAGATGTTGACTAAGACAATCATAGATGCATGAATACACACAACCATACATATATAAATGATGACACAATTATATACATGCATTAACAACCATGGAAGACTGCTCACAAATTCTATGATTCAATCGTGTTAGCGTGGGACCATGAGAGCGTAATGATATTAGTAATGTAACCTAAGTTGGGTCTATGGCTATATTACTTTTAGTCTAAGCCAGGTGAAAAGGGTCGAGATTCAATTCATTTTGGGCTTGAGTTAGGCAAATTTAGGCTAGGCGAATGGCCGTGATATTATTTTGGACCTAAGCTAGGTGAACGGCCGAGATATTACTTCTTTCGGGTGAATGGGGCTGAGCTGTGATAGCTGCGCCAGGAGAAAAGGGTCATGGATTTTGTGGATTGATTAGCAACATCAATCGGATTTTAATGCATACACACCTTGTTTGTAAAAGATTGTTTTCAATGGGTGGGTGTGTCAAGAGAAAATGGCATGTGTGCACAATGTTAGATAGAGGAATGTCTAGTTGATTGAATGCAATCAATCTTAGTGGCTAGGGGGCCTTGAGGTTTACCTTGGTACCTAGGTACAACCCCCTTTTTCCCCAAACCAAATCGATCAAGAGTGGAAGGGCGGTTGGCTAACCCTCAAGATGGATGGGGTTAGGCTTGTCCAAGAATAAGAGACTTAGATTTAAGATGATTTTAGGTTTAATTCAAGAGAAAACGTAATGACCTAGGTGTAGGATAGCTAGCTTCACTCGTACGAGCAAGGTGACCACCACGAGAGGTTTGGCCCTGACACTTCCCCCTGTGGAGCTTGTCTTGGGGAGCTACTATCGTGAAGACGTGTTTCTGAGTAATTTATGGGAAAAATAATAGAGTAGAATGTCTCAAAAACCCCTGGAGGACTTTCTTATGTTTTCCTTGAAGGACCTTTCACAAAGCCAGCTCGGAGAGTTGTGCTGAGTTATCCCAACAAGTACCTATGCAATGTAAGGCCCGGAGTGTAGGCTCTCATCCGTCCTAGTCTTATAGGGTTTTTTCTACATCTCTAAACTTGGATAGGGCAGGTGGGACCTCACATTGAGTCTATATAAAAGCTATTATTATTATGCAAGCCATGTCAATTGATCATAGACATGCCTCTTCTCAAATGGTTCAGATAATGGCATGGCTCAAACTCAAGTTTGAGCCTCCATAAGGCTGTTTATCTCTTAGACTAAATGCCTTTAGCATGTAAAAAGGCTATTTGTATACTATGCAAGCCATGTCTCTTGATCATAGACATGCCTCTTCTCAAATGGTTGAGATAATGGATAAGTTCCATGAGGCTCAAACTCAAGTTTTAGCCTACATTAGTTTGTATTTAAAGACTATGTGCAAAGTTGAAAATGAAGTTTTAGACTTACTTACTCTACATGTATGTGGAGGAGATTTTTGTGTGGCTCAAACTTGATCATAGACACACCTCTTCTCAAATGGTTCAAATCATGGCATGGCTCAAACTCAAGTTTGAGCCTCCATAAGGCTATTTGTCTCTTGGGCTATACTTCTTTTGTATGTATAAAGGCTATTTGTATATTATGCAAGCCATGTCCCTTGATCATAGACATGCCTCTTCTCAAATGGTTGAGATAATGGACAAGTTCCATGAGGATCTAACTCAAGTTTGAGTCTACATTAGTTTGTATTTAAAGGCTATGTGTATTGAAGTTGAAAATAAAGTTTGACTTACTTACTCTACATATATGTGGAGAAATGTTTGTGTGGCTCAAACTCAAGTTTGAGCCTCTCTTGGGTTTCTTCAGCTATATATCTTGAAGTCCAAAATTAAATTTAATACCTTCTTACTCTATATGTATGTGGAGGATATTTTTGTTTTTGTGATGTGCAGGCCATGCCTCCTGATCTTAAATATGTCTCTTGTCAAATAGTTAAGGTGATAGACAAGTGAGGCTCAAACTTAAGCTTGAGTCTCTTTAAGGCTTTTTTTGATGCACAAGCCCTGTCTCCTGATCTTCAATATGCCTCTTCTCAAATAGTTGAAGTGATAGACAAGTGAGGCTCAAACTTAAGCTTGAGTCTCTTTAAGGCTTTTTGTGATGTGTAGGTCCTGTTTTGTGATCTTAAATATGCATCTTCTCAAATAGTTGAGGTGATGGTGGACAAGTGTCATGGGGCTCAAACTGAAGTTTGATCTTAAATATACCTCTTCTGAAATAGTTGAGGTGATGGTGGATAAGTGTTGGGGGCCAGTGTCTTGGGACTTAAACTCAAGTTTGAGCTTCTTTTAGTCTTAATGCTTGGAAGAGGCTCAAACTCAAGGTTGAGCCTCTTGGAGTCTATTTGTGTTTTAAGGCAACGTCTCTTGAGAATGTAATTTAAATTTGAATATGAGCCTTATCTAGTCTATGTAAAAGAGATATCTCTTGAGGCTCAAACCTCTATAATCCTAGAAAAGTCTTTAAGTAACACATTTAAATAAACCAACTAAACCTCAAAATGTTAATAATAAATAAGTCTATTATGAAAAAGTAGTAGTCATCTATTCACTTACTTTTGAAAAAAGAGCTATTACCAAAAAGATTAAGAAGCTAGAACCAGTGTGAAGCTCTCTAGCCTACAACCTGCTTCACATTAGAACACAAATCATTAAGAGACAAATAAGAAATATTGAGAGGCTAGAAGGCTCCTAGTCTTGTAAAGCTCTCAAGCCTCCAAACAACTAGCTTCACATTGGAACACAAACCATTGAGAGACGAACAAGCTTGAACTAGGTAAGTAAACATGTGTTTTTTAATTTCTAATGAACTGCAACATTCATTTTGTTCTTTCAGTGCTTATTATGATAGAGATATATATATATATATATATATATATATATATATATAGAGAGAGAGAGAGAGACATAACAAAATGCCAAAACTATTATGAGTGGATTGCACCATGTCTCGTGAAGATGGCAACCATATCCTCTCCCAAATCCCATAAAACATAGAGGATTTTAAATTTTTCCTATGAAAAAATGGTTAAAAAAGGGGAGTCAATTAATAGAGACAAAGATATGGGAACTTTTCATCTCTCAAAGCCCAAGAGAAGAACTTAGTTTGCTATGTTTCTAGAAGATTAGAAGAGGGGAGTAGATTAATTAGAAGCAGTGTATTATACCTTGTCTTAAAGTTGCAGAGTAGGAGTTCAAAAGAGTTATCGAAAGAGGTTATGAAGAGTGTGGAAATAGAGGGGATAACAATGGCAAGAAGAAGGCACAGTTGATAAGGCCTTAGGAAGAAGAAAACCATAGGCGCAAGCGATGACAGTGAAGATGTCATACCATTTTGTTACTTCCTTTCTGTGGAGAGTGTCGAGATAGAGAGGGGGATGCCAATGGCACAATTAAAAAGGCATGAGGAAGAAGAGAAGCGTAGGCACAAGCGATGGCAATGAAGAACTTACACCGTTTCATTTCTTGCTTCTTGTGCATAGAGACGAGACTAATATTTTTTAAAATTTGGAAATTTTTTTGAAAACCCTAAATTGGCCTTGTTAAATGCACCAAAATACAAAAAAATGGGTAGATTTGACAGCACCTCATATTATGGAAGAAACCTACACTGCAAATATTGTTATTATATCAATCTTGAACTTGTCTTTTCATACGATTTTTTCATCTATATAGGCCTCAATGTGAGTGCCCCCATGCAATTGACCTTATTTTATAAAAAAATAGTTAGCTCAAAATTCTTTTATGTTTTTGTGCAATTTTAGGTTATTGTAATGATGAGTTCATGGTGCAAAAGCACCTAAATTGTTACGTAGGTCATGCTCTCATGCCGAGTAAGAAAGCCACTGGGAGGACCAACATGGTGCAAGCACACTTAAAATTCCTTCACTCATAAAATATTTACTACAATATGCTAAAAAATCACATCTCTAAGCTCAAGTTTGAGCCTCAAATCTTGGGCTCACCCTCAAATTTGAGGCTACCTTCTAAAGCATCATGAAAGTTTGTCGAGGAGCATACACATAATGAGTCAAGATAAGCCACATCAGGCTCAACCTCAAGTTTGAGGCTACCTTCTAAAACATTGTAAAAGCCTTGGTTAGGGAGCATACATTTAATTAATCAAGAAAATCCACATCAACAACAAGTAGCATTTGGTGCAAGCATGCTCAAACTCAAGTTTGAGGGAACCAACATGGTGCAAGTATGCTCAAACTCAAGTTTGTTCTTAAAAAAAAACAAATATGATCAAAAACCACATAACTATATTCTACTCATGCTCAACCTCAAGTTTGTGCCTTAAATCTTGGTCTTGACCTCAAGTTTGAGCCTGAACGTTTATGCTCGACCTCAAGTTTCAGCCTCAAATCTTGGGCTCAACCTCAAGTTTGAGCCTTAAAGCTTGGGCTCAGCCTCAAGTTTGAGGCTACCTTCTTCTAAGCATTGTGAAAGTCTTGGTTGGGAAGCATACACATGATGATTTAAGAAAAGCCACATCAAGCAGGCAACATTTGCTTTTGAAACTACACAAATTGTTTGTGCATGATGACCATCATGGTGTAAGCACGTTCAAACTCAATTTTGTCACTCATAAAACATATACAAATATATGCTCAAAAACTACATCTCTACTCAAAAACCATAATGATACAACAACCATACTCAAACTCAAATTTATTTCTCACCATTTTTTTTGGAAAAAGCATCCCATGTCATGAAGGGTCATCCATGGCTCCTTCCTAATGTTTATGCTACCCTAATTCCTCTTGAAAACATTTAGGCTCTCACAATTGAGCTACATATCCATCATGGGTCAATCTATTATCTGGATGTCTTACCCTTTCTGATTTATTTATTTATATCTAGATCACACCTCTAAATCACTCCTCAATGTCTTTATGGCTGCTTTTTGCATTCCACACTCCTCTCTTACCCTTGTGACATGTATACCTAGATCACTCCTTGGTGTCATTATGGTTGCTTTTACATTCCGCATGCCATGTGCGCAAATAGTTGGAGTCCTAAATTCTTCATCAAGGCTTTTCTAGTGAATGATAAACTAAATTTTAGCTACTAGAGTTATGCCATACTTATCTAGCTAGCTCATTTAGTTAAGTTCACAATATGGACATGAAGAATTCAACCCCCTTATCTCTTATATATTCTCTTTGTTGAGTGAGGAAGTAGATTGCTTGTGTATGCTCTTCCTCTATCCTCTCTCCCTCAATCTTTTCATACCTACTACATTTTTGCACTTGTAAGACTACCATTTTGTCTTGACTTGTGAGTCCATGGTCTATTAATAAGTTCACTTCTCTAGCTCTCACTTAGTGATCTCTCCTTGGTATATCAATAGACTCAATTAGTGGACTCTCTTGGTCCACTAAGCACCTATGACTATTGCTCTTTATCTTGTGCAGCCACATTTTGCTACATATTAATCCCACTATTATCTTTGGTAAATGAATATCAACTACTCATCTCATCAAAGACCACATCCTTGCTCACCATCGTCATCTCATTGTGTTAGGGTAAAAACATATGTATCCTTTCTGCTCAAGGGTACTATAACCAATGAATATGCATTTTTCATCATTTGGATCTAGCTTACTTCTCACCTCATCTAGAAAACATGGACATATGTAATACATCCAAACATATATCCAAATACTTCTAAGTATGACAAATATGATTTTGTACCAAAAAACTTATGTTTAGGTGGGGTGTCATACCATCGGTAGAAATGGGAGTATACCTATAAATTGTCTTCTAATGCCATGCTCATTTAGATATTCATTGAACTAAATATTCTCCCCCACCACCATCAAATCTTAGATATTAAATATACAATCTTGTTTGCTTCTTGACCATTTTTTTTTAATCTTTTAAAACAAGAAAACACTTCACTCTTCTCTTTCATAAAGTAGACCCTGGAATGGAGTATAAATAAGCAAGTTGAGATTAGGGATAATCACCATGCATGAGATGAATCTACACATGATGCTTGCCTAGGTGATTTTGCCTCTCACCCACGAGGATGGTATACAATGCTAGCCACAAAGCCCTATTCAAGTAGCTATAGGCTTGAAGAAGATGATCCAAGATCCATAGATGTCAAATGATCAAAAATCATAAAGCTTCCACTATTCATAGGCCCTAAGCCTTATATAGTCCCATGGCTCCTATGGCCCGTGTATGAATGAACCCTAAGCCCCATGCGCTTAGGCCTATGTCTCCATGTGCATTTGCAACTCCTACTTCATTACATACCATCCATAACTATAATGATTTTGTTCTCAAAATCTACGGGTGGTCATGCACTCAGCATATATAAATGGCTATATACAAAAGCAAAAAATGAGCATGCTATATATATGTAACATAATGCTATGCAAATGTGATAGTCATCACATGTGACTAAGCCTCTTGGATCGAATGAAAAATATGAAGGCGGATCATTCGATGGATGAGAATGTGCAAGTGACCTCCTAGATCAAAAGGACATCTATGAAGATCATGTGTAGAGGTAGCATGCATATAATCTCCCCATCCTCTTGGATCAAACACCAATCGGAGTGGTCCATTGATAGGGTCCAAGTATAGAAATCCACCCAGCTTGAAATAATTAAGGCCCCAAGTAATCTCCATAGTGGTGTAAACTCCTAGCTTGAAGGAAAAGTCTAGGAAACCACCATAGATGATAAGGTTAGGTGATAGTCCTCTAAGGCTGAAGGAAAATATCGGGGATCTGATCTCGTGAGAGATCAATGCATAATAGTGATCTCCCAAAAATCATGTTTGATGTAGGAAGTTCTTTAATCGAACCGTCATTGCCAAAAATCATGTTTGATGTAGGAAGTGCTCCAATCGAGCCATCACTCAAGTAGTAAACCAATGCCATCATCCCAAGTACTATCACTCGATTCATCTAATGGCATGGTCCACCATATCATGTATCTGAGCATGACCCTCTCTATGTAACATAGGATCCCTCTCCAAAGATAAATTTATCTCCATTCATTAGATCGAACAAATCTAAGGATGTATCAATGTCAAATGTATCAATCTAAGGATGTATCAATGTCAAATGTATCAATCTAAGGATGTATCAATGTCAAATGTAAATCTCTGATGATTTATAAAATAGGATCTCATGGAGGTTTGGTCAACGCTCCTAATACTACCCCTCCTACAAGGTCTCACCCACGATGAAATCAATACTCTCATAATCAATGTGCATGATTGCCCAAAGATATAAATGTTATCTACCCAAATGCTATCATGATATCTATGAGAACTATGAATAGTGGTCAAGTCATATATGTATGAGTCCTAGAGGACTATTGCATCAAATCTAATGTCAAGAACTCACATGTATGCTCCCCATAATCCACCATGGCTACTGAGATAAATCCACATGATCACCTAAATCATCCATGTAATCCCTAGGCACATGATCATGTATCATAGGCTCATCAAGAGTATGAATGCTAGCATGCTCTACCCCTGTCTTTGAGATCATGTCCTCATGGTCTAATACATCACATATGATGTCCTCATGTGTGTCATCATATATGTCCTCATGTGTGTCATCACTATGATGATCACTAGGTGAATTATCATCACACACATCATGTAAAATGTCACACACATCACTAGTGGATAAACCATCATCATCATGTGCATGTGTATCACTATAATCATGTGCATGTGCATGTGATACGTCATCATCATTCAATGGGCACATATGTCATCACATGATCCCCATCCTTGGGTATATAATCATCATGACTCACGAGTGTATGACACTCGACCGAGTCTCCATGTGCATCATCCCATGCTAGCAATGCGAACCATCTATAAAAAGATAGCCACATAGATCCTCAATAAAATCACCATGTGTGGACCATATAGTACATATAGCCCTCTCATCAAATAGATGTGTAAACTAGCTAGGCAATAAACCCTTAAGCTCATATATCCATATATGACATGTTATCGTAGCATGATGAAAGAAAGATCTAAAGGTCGAAGTAGTGATGTACCAAATATATGTGTGAACTGGCCAAATGATATGTATATCCACAATCGAACTGGTAGATCAAAATAGAGGGAATAAAGCCATTGTAATAGTGATGGCGATGATGATGGTGGGTATCATGTCGATCAAAAGAAGAGTATCAATAATAATGAAACCACATGATAGCATGGAAACACCACCAACTATGCTCAAATGGGATGTGAAAAAGTACTAATATGCTCAAATGATCAGCCATGTGTGAACCAAATCCAAAACCATATATGAAACACCACACAAATACCCAAAAATCAAGTAAATATGAGCCACAAGGTAAGGCACATGTAAACAATCCAAATGCATGTGAGCATGCCCAAATACATTATCCACAAGGTAAGGCACATGCAAACAATCTAAATGCGTGTGACTATACCAAATACATTATCCACATCACATGTGCACACCTCAATTCAAAATAATCTCAAACTAGTCCAATATAATAGCTAGAATATGTAAAAGTCCAATAAAAATGTAGGTGTGTTGGTGTAGTTGGGTGCCCAAGGTGGAATGGCCAAAATAGTGTAGACTATGTGCTAATGTGAATGGCCAAGGGCCATGGACAAAACTGTGGCAAACAAACTTAAGTGTAGCATGGGTGGACAAGGAGTTAGGGTTTTAGTGCGTGTAAATAGGATAAAAGTATGCATCTCCCCTCTTTCCCCTCTTTTCCCCCTTTCTCTTCCACTTCTCCCCTGTCTTCTTGCTTATTCACCTTGCTTCCTTCTTGTTGCTCATGGAGTGGGGAGGGACATGGTTGAGAGCTCTCTTGTCAATGATGGCCTTCAAGGATCAATGGCCTTTCTTCTATTTTCAGCTATAAGAGCTTCTCTTAGTGAGGGCTCAAAACTGCAAGAAGGTACCATGGGAGCCTTCTTCACCTCACTCCAAAGCTGAGAGTTGAGAGCTTCTGAGAAGCTCCATGATAGCTCAATGATGCACACCAAAGCAATGATGGGAGCTATCATGGAGCTTCTGAGAAGCTCCATGATAGCTCAATGATGCACACCAAAGCAATGATGGGAGCTTGTCTCTTCTCCCAATTGCAGCAAACCAATTTCCACCGCTAGTTTTTGGTGGCTGTACCCTCCATCAATCAAGGCAAAACCAAGTGCAACGATCCCTCAGCGCACTAATATATATATATTTTTCCTGTTGGTAGATCCCTCAAGAAAGTGATCAACTGTGCATCACTTAAGCTTTTAGGAAGCACATAGATACAACTTCATTCAAATTATGCCAAATCAGCATGTGCTGCATGCCGGGAAACGGAGTCATAGCTGCGTACCATCAACACTAAATCACAACCATCACTATGCCATCAAAATGAGTTGTATCCATCACTGTTGTTGAGATCTTCGTGCCGCTGTATTCACCATCGGCTGGGCTAAAGCTCATCTTCTCTTGTTCTTGCTCCAAAGTATGGAGAGGAAAGACTCTAGAGGAAGAGCTTGTGTGTGCTATTGAAGCAGCCAAAGTAGTTGGACTCTGCTGTGAGCTTCTTATAAGCCTCGGAACACTGTTGCTAAGCTTGCTCTGAGGATACGTTGCTGGTCGGTCTTCCTTCTCCCTAAACGCTGGTCTGTTGCTTCAAGGGCCGCCTCTATTAGCTTTAGTCAAGGACTGCAAAGAGAGCAAAATCTCTCAGTTGTGCTGGTGAGTTGTCGTCGCTCTTTGGGCCCGACGACCTACCACGACCCCGCGATCTTGAGTTCTTTGCCCACGATTCGTCGTCTCTTGATGTTGTTTGTGCATCCAATCACAAGAGATGTCTGCTTTCCTGTTGGAGCCTGTGCTGTGTGCCTAAGTGACCTGCTGACATCGAATAATAGAGCCGATTCTTCTTTGGCTTCAAATAAGCAAGGCCTGCATGCAGTTGTCCAAATCCATGCTAATTCCCAGCAGGCACAGTTACGCCTGCAAGACGTGCATAGATTCTGGCTCTTTCTTTTTGGCACCTTTGCCATAGCCACAAAGCTCCATTCAGAAGCATCGCCTCATCATTGTTGCTGGTCCCTCCAAGTTTTGCACAGAATGAGAATCTTCATAACTTTTCGAACTTGACACCACGCTGTCTTTGCTTCTTTGCCAGCCTCCGGTTACAGCCAGAGGCTTCTATATTTGGTGGCATTCAGTCCAACGCAGTCCAGTAGCCAGATTATGTGAAGTTTCGGCTTTTTAAGCCTTGGATAGTCTCAGCCAGCAGTGAATGTATTTGGTGCAAGAAATTCCTAAGTATATCAGCTTAAAACAAGAATTTCTCCTATTTTCTGTAGTATATCAGATCTGTATTGCTTCATGGTGGCAAGCACCTAGATCTCTCGGATCCTAGTCTTTTAGATTAAATCCGTTATGGCAGCATGTATCCGGTTAATCTCACTCAATTTCTTAAGCCACAGCTATGTTGGTCTAAGCAGCTACTACAAGTCACCACCACCACGACTTCTTCTCAAAGATGTGTTTGGCTAAGCAGCTCTACTGTAAGTCACTTCTTCTCAAAGCTGGATGCATACTCTTCAAGTCTTGCATATCTAGTTAAATGGCAAGTCTTGCATATCTAGTTGTGTGCCATTTAACGTACATGCTCTCCACTGATGCTCTTCAGTGCCTTTACAATCAGTTGATTCCACGCAAGTCTCAAGATCTAATCATGCATAAAACCCAAGGAAATCTAAAAATTTGATTTTTGAATTTTTATGTAAACCTTAATTTAAGAATTGATTACCACTTAATCACTCTCTAATCAAAGCTAAATATGGATCAAAAATCACGCTTTGATACCAAATAGAATGGAGCAGAACTAAGCAAGCTGAGATTAGGGATAATTACCACATGCAAGAGCTAAATCTACATATGATGCCTAGGTGATTTAGCCTCTCACTATGAGGATGGCCTGCAGTGCTAACCACAAAGGTCTATTCGAGTAGCCATAGGCTCCAAGAAGATGATCTAAGATCCATAGATATCAAACGATCAAAAGTCATAAAACTTCCAATGCCCATAGGCCCTAAGTGTTATATAGTCTCATGGCTCCTATGGCCCATGCATGAATGAACCCTAAGCAGGATTAGACTTGAGAATCAAAGCTTAGATTAGAGATAACCACCATGCAAGAGTTGAACCTACACATGATGTCTAGGTGTTTTAGCCTCTCATCATGAAGATGGCCTATAATGCTAGCCACAAAGCCCTATTCAAGTAACTATAGACTCCAAGGCTCCAAGATCCATAGATATCAAATGATCAAAAGCCATTAAGCTTTCAATGCACAGGCCCTAAGTCTTATATAATCCCATGGCCCCTATGACCTATGTATGAATGAACCCTAAGCCCCATGTGCCTAGGCCAATGTCCCCATGTGTATGTGCAACTCCTACTTCATTAAAGACCCACATCTTCCTTATATGGTCATTAATAAATATAACATAACAACGCCATTCTTTGATTGATGTCATCTTAGTAGGCCCCCATACATCAAAATGCACAATATCCAATGGTTTTTTGCTCACATTTTTATCCTTAGAAAATACATGCTTTGTTTTCTTTCCCACGATGGTATTCTTTATAAACCATGTTAATACCATCGACTTTAAACTTGGACAAACCTTTAATAATTCCACCCAAGTCTCAAGATCTAATCATGCATAAAACCCAAGGAAATCTAAAAATTTCATTTTTGAATTTTTATGTAAACCTTAATTTAAGAATTGATTATCACTAATCACTCTCTAATCAACATTAAACATGGATCAAAGATCACACTTTGATACCAAATAGAATGGAGCAGAACTAGGCAAGCTGAGATTAGGGATAATTGCCATGCAAGAGATAAATCTACATATGATGCCTAGGTGATTTAGCCTCTCACTATGAGGATGGTCTACAATGCTAACCACAAAGGTCTATTCGAGTAGCCATAGGCTCCAAGAAGATGATCTAAGATCCATAGATATCAAACGATCAGAAGTCATAAAGCTTCCAATGCCCATAGGCCCTAAGTGTTATATAGTCTCATGGCCCTTATGGCCCATGCATGAATGAACCCTAAGCCGAATTAGACTTGAGAATCAAAGCTTAGATTAGAGATAACCACCATGCAAGAGTTGAACCTACACATGATGTCTAGGTGTTTTAGCCTCTCATCATGAAGATGGCCTATAATGCTAGCCACAAAGCCCTA
>Ga0115856_100184_pt1 | contig 21293 bp, 7 predicted proteins | sample InSIn4gowninarea_FD_83870 | JGI IMG/M metagenome (GOLD analysis project Ga0115856, IMG submission 83870)
TTATACTTATATTTTATATAATTATTTATAATATATTATATTTTATATTATTTATTATTTTATATGTTATAAATATACTGCCATCATTGCTGCGGATATTTCTGCTGCATTTGATTCAGTTCAATTTAAAGATATTGAAATAGCTTTAAATAGAAGTTTTCCACCTTCTTTGGTAAAACTAATTATTTCATTCATCTCGGGTAGACATCTTATATTTAGACATCCTTCTACTCTGGTTTATCTTAGGATTTTTTAGAGGTGTTCCGCAAGGTTCTTCTACCGGACCCATTTTGTGGAATCTCGTTTTATATTCTCTACTTGGACTTTCCGTCCCTTTTAACATTTCTACAGTATTTCTGCATATGCAGATGATTTATCTATGGTCATTGCCGCGAACAGCAGGAGACAACTGAAGTTTGTAGGTTGCCGTGCTTTAAAAATATTAAATAATTGGACAACTTCACATTCTCTATCCATCTCAATGGAAAAAACTAAAGTTCTGTTAATGTTTAAGACGGCGAAACTAAAAAGATCCCCTTACTTTTCTCTTGGAGGAAACAGAATATCATCTGTTAAAGTTCACAAGATTTTAGGTTTAACCATTGACTCTAATTTAACTTGGGTTCATCACGCTCGGACTTTGAGCAGATTATTGCATGACCTAGCTTTTAAATTGCTTTCTATTTCAAGGACTGGATGGGGGGTTTCGGGTCAAAATATGAAGACTTGGTATCTGACAGTTGCTGAGCGAATTATAGTGTACGCAGCTCCAGTTTGGGCTTACAAACTTAATAGTCATACAATTAGAATATTACGATCTATTCAACGATCTTTTGCTATTCGTTCTACAAGGGCCAATCGACATGTATCGGCAGACGCAGTTTTACAACTGGCGGGTCTAGTACCCATAGAATTAGTTTTATATAAAGAGTATATTTTAGGTTCTCTATTTCGTTTGAAATCACAGGTGACAGTAAATAATATGGTATATTCTCCAAGTATGGTGGATTTACCGGAATCCAGATGGTTTATTGCACCTTATGAATTTACGGTATTAAAAAGAATTATACTGGAGAATCAGGATCTTCCGGTTAATTATTTGTCTTATTTTACTAATGGTTCCAAGTCGGAGGATGGTGTTGGTTCAGCATTTTGTGTCTTTAGGGCTGATCTATGCATTCATACGTGGAAGTTTAAATTGAAAAATCACAATACGTTTTCCAGGCTGAGGCTTTTGCCATTTTACAGGCATTAACTTGGCATTTTGAACATTTTCAATCTGAACCTTTTATTTTATTTACAGACAGCCTCTCAGTTGTTGTTGACGTATCCATTCCTTATGACAGGTAATGGAAGAGGGGGCGGCTTCCATTTTTTAGGCGAGCCCCAGTGGGTGGAAGTCTGCCTTCTGCTCAGATATTGGATCTCTTAATTTTGAACCAACTTCCAGATGAGAGATCGTCACCTGGCTTGGCACCCCCAGAGGTATAATTGAGACATGGAGGACATCGGAGCCACGACAGATTTAACGCGCACCAGCTCCCTTTAGCGTACGCGGTCCCGCGTGCCAACCAGCGGAGAGAGGTGGTCACTCTCCCAAGCACTGACCTTCGGCCTTGCTGCTTCGCTTTCGGTGTACAATTGGGAACCGAGTTTCTACCACTGATCCACGTCGGGACCAGCCTCTCAGTGATTAAGGCTTTACAGAAACTCAAACAAAATAATTTTATCCTATAGTAAATTATAAAACTTTTTTTAAACCATGCTAATTTTTACGGTGGTATTAAATGGACTAAAGCCCATATTGGAACAGTGGGCAATGAACTAGCGGATTCTCTGGCTAAACAGGCAACTTCCGCAAATTATCAAGAGAATGATGTTTTTTTACCATATACTAAATCATATTTTAGGACAATCCTTCAAAACTACATGATTGAATCTTGGCAATCAATTTGGGATGCTTCAGATAAAGGGCGTTTCACTTATAAATTTCTACCTAAGGTTTCCACTTCTCACTTTTTTGGGGCTTACCTTTTGACTTGTTTATTACTAACAGAGGACCATTTCCTTCTTTCCTGCATTATATTAATAAGATTAATAGTCGTAACTGTGTGTGTTCTGGATTCGGTGATGCTTTGCATTATGTCCTAGATTGTCCTTTAACTTCTCGTTTTCATCTCAATAGGCCTCAAGCGGCTTTTGAAAATTATTGACCTCTACTCTGTTAAATTCTGATTGTAATAAGATAAAAATATGTAATTTGATGAAATGATTGGTGGAAAATGAACTTTTTTTACAACCTACTGAATAATATTCTTTCCCTATTTACATTTCTTTATCATTTTTGATATTTTTTATTTTCAAAATTTTTTTTCAGTTATATTTTTGTTTTAAATGCTTGTTACATTTCAATGTTTTATTAAGCTTTCTAATATTCTTCATTTGAACCTTTGTTACTTTTATTTTATACTTTGTTATGACGATCTCGGGCAAACTGAGCCGTTTTTTACGTTGTATTGAAACTAAAATGTTTCTTTTATATTTATATTTTTAGATGTACCATGTTTGGGATGTACTACATACTTTGTAAATTGAAAATTGTATTCTCCGGCGAGATTTAACCTGTAAGCTATGCCAGGTTCTCGTTGGGAGAGAAATAAATAAATAAATATTTACAGCATACATTGTACTCATGCCAACAGTGATGTTACTGTTTGTTTGAATTTGCGCACACAGTTTTTTTAAGAAGTGAATATTTTTCACGTTGCCTCGGAAGAAACTACATCTGGCTTCCAGAATATAATGATTAGTGTCTAAATAATTATAGTAATTTAATGTGGAGTATAAATCTTATTAATTGTTCATATGTGTTCGTTTTATGAATTTCATTTTGTTGACGATTTAAAGACGAAACTTAGAAGGATATTTTTCATCGTGCGCGCCAAACTACTTCGATAGCTGTCAGTGCCCTGAAAAAAGACTTTTCCGAAATTCCGTAGGACTTTAAAAAAATTGTAGATGCGCTTAAAAATTTGCAGCAATTACAGATTTTCAAGAGCATCTGCAGAAATTGCAGATAGTCTTAAAGAAAATGCAAAAATGCATATTTTGTGCATCGATCAAACTGGTTTTTTTTTTCATGTTCACTTTTCTTTTAACATTTAAGTATTTCCTTTGTTTTATAAAACATTCTATTATTTGTAAAATTTTAGAATGTGAATACTAATTGAATGCGACACTAAATATTTTGCTTTGCATGCATACATGAATATGACACTTTTATTTTTTGGTACGGTGATTTTATTCCTTTTTTAATTATAATGTATATCCTCTGATTTTTTTATACGTAGCACAACAGCACTAATGATACTTTTATTTTATTACTTCCACCAATGCAATGTATATGATCTCTCTTTAATTCCTGTAATCCTCCTTGTTATGCAAAAATTTAAATTATCAAAATGCTTCGAAATTCTCTCTCTCTCTCACTTATTTTGCAGAAATATATTTTGCAGAAATATATTTCTACAGCCGCCCGATGGGCCAGTGGATAACGTGTCTGCTTCCTAAGCCACGGGCCTGGGTTCGAATCCCGGGTGAGGCATGGATGTTCCCCTGTGTTGTCCAGTTAGGGGGAAAAATGGCTCTCCCAGTGGGCGCCCCTTCACAAGTTAGCCATCACTATCGGCGGCCCCCAGGGCCAAGAGCTTACTGCTCACATGCCACGCCGTTGGATTAAAAAAAAGTTCTACAAAATAGGCAAAATGCAAAAGGTTTTCACAAAATAACATATTTAGGTCCTATATTTTGAATTCGAATCAATATAAAGTTTGAGAATAATAATAAAATAGTGAAACAATTCTCTGTTTAATGAAAACGTTTTGAAATTTAAATTTTAAAATTTTAGGTACTTTTTATCAGAATACCTTTAATTTACTTATAATCTCATTTAAAACAAAAAAATTCATAACCCTAAACAGAAAGAATTAAGAATCAAGCGTATCGATTTCGTCAATAAATGAGGCACTATTAAAGAAAAGTATTTTAAATATCGAAGTATTTTAGTACTTGGAGGTTCCGTGATTGCTTTCTGCTTGAGGTCTATGCCAAGGTCCCTGGCATAGGATTCTCCGTACCAGACGAACAGCTCCGTGAACTCAAGCACGGGCTTGTAGGTCTTGTAGTAGACGCAGCCTTTGTACTGGAAAGCCACCAGGTTCTGCCGTTCTTCCCGGTCGGCGCAGTTCACGTATCGCAGCCAGTTAGAAGATTTCTCATCGGCTCCTTCTACGTAATGGTGGGCTTTGCCTTCTTTACGAATCTACAGATAAACGTTTTTAAAATAGCATATATTTTAATATAGCATAGCATAGTATAAAAGAGATTTTAAATGTGTCAGTCATGTGTGTGTGTCTCACAACAATATTATAGCGAACACTATAGACAATATTATAATAGGTTTTTTTTAAAATAAATTTGAACTTATGAAAAATAGAAGAAAGTAGAGGCATTTTTCTTCATACATGAAGACGGTAAAATAAAGTAGAACGGTACCTATAATGCAACAGGTATCACAAAGAGTACAAATAACGTGTATGTTTATATGTCTCCTTAAGCAATAGCTTTTCATTTTCAAATCATCGGTATTATATTTGTAAATGATGTTCCACGATTTATTCAGATATAATATGATTTTTTTGAACCTATGGTTCCCGTTGGATATTTTAGCAATCACGTAAACTACTTAAATCAGATTAAAAAATGTTTTACGAAATCCAAAGGCCCACACATTGGCCAATACTCTCAAATTAACATAAAGGCAAGTAAACATTGTGTCCCCCCTCCCGGCAAAACAAATACTGAGTTTAGGTCCCAAAGACCAGTACTGCTTAGCTGGCCAAAAGAGACTGGCAAAAAGAAATGGAAGTAGCGCAACAAGAGATAGGACTCTTTGGCATGAAGTGAAAATCTTATGAATTTTCCTTTAATGGGCCAGAGAGTGTCAAATTTCCTTTTTACCCTTGTTCAAATTTCGTTTCTTCTGTCCTCCGATCCTCATATTTGTGTTTGGTACTTTTGTCATGGTGATTGTGGATCATTGAAAAAGTACTTGAAAATTAGGGGAGGGGAAGAGGGAGAAAGAATGCCATTTATTACAGGAAAATTCTATTTTTCTGAATTTACAGGAAAGTTCTATTTACACACACCCATAATGAAAATCATAAATTTGAATTATGATTGACATGTACAATAAGAAATAGACATGTATTTCTTTTTCGTGAAAATATATACATTTTAAAAGAGTTGAAAACTTTGTTTTGAGAAATATATGCTGAGAAAGCAAATAAATATTAACGAAATGCGACAACGTGCCGATAAATTAAGTATACTGCAAAAGAGAAATCTATATAGCAAAAATCTCAAAGAACTTAAGCACACATAATTCAAAACCATCCAAATCTGAGGTGGAAATAAAAAAAAATATCGTCAGTTGAAAATTTCAGCTTCCGTGAATTCCGCATTATCGTATCCTACGAAGACTGTAGTTCAGTAGTTATCGGAGTCTCGTTAGCGCAGACAGTTTTGTCAAATTCAAACTGAAAAAAAAAATTTAATTTGACTACTCCGTGGTATATTGCTTCTAATCTTCCGATAAAATGCACATAAGAAATTCATCTAAATTTTAAAATTTGTATCTGTTGTATACTGGAAAGTCTGGAATTCCTTAAGATACATTTAAGTTTCGGAAATCAAAAACAATCAAACAAACAAAATAAACAGCATTCCGACTTTGAAAAATAAATACCCGAATTCCAAAATTTTACCAGAACACTACCACGCTTGTTTTTTGTTGGACTGATGTAAACAGATTATATAAGTAATTGGATTGATATAGTCTCGAATCAGATATTGGCGAAAAATTCACAAATTCAGAAAGAGAAAAGTCTTCTGGTTTTTGTAGATAAAACTTGGATCGATAGTATTTGGACAGTTAAGAAACATTCGCAGATGAAAGACGTTTTCGGAGTAATGGAGACGGGAGCAACATCATGGCGAATCATCCTATAGTGAGGAAGTGGAAAAATTATATTTATTCCCTGCGTAAATATAATCCATAGAGCTAATTGAAAGTCTGGATGTTACCCCAGACTAGAACTCGCATGTATTTGAAAAATGAGTGAAAGAAAATCTTACTTCGAATTTGCCAAAGAATGCAGTTGTAATAAATAGATAGTGTTCCACGCCATTTTGTACAGCTTAACAAGCCTCCAAACGCATCTCAAAAGAAACAAATTGTAATGAATTGGCTTGCTTCTAACAATATTTTACATTCACAAAATATGCAAAAGATGGAATAGTTGGACATTGTTAAGGAACATTTACCCACCGAAAAGAAAAATAAATATGATGCATTGTTAAAATAACTTGAATTTAAAGCATCACAGACTGCCACCATATTAGCTGTGTCATAAATGTTGTAGAGCATATTTTGGCAGATATCAAGCATTTTATTCATAGGCAGAACATAAAAATAGAAGAAATCTTAAAGCTTACTGAAGACACTATAAAAAACGTTAAGAGTTGGTTGATACGTGGAAGATTTATTGTGCACACGTAGAAAGTCTATAAAATACATGCGGGAAAAATATGTATAATTGAAAAAATATTCGACTTCTAAGTTATTTCTTTGGATGAAGATCAGAACCGTTGATTCTGATGTTTTCATGATCATCATGATTCAGAATGTTTTTCGAATGATTCAATAGATGGTTATTAAATTTTTAGCTGAACCCCTTTTTTTTATTCTTCTCGTGCAACGCCTCGAACAATAAAATTTCGAACTAAAATATTTTTTATTGTTTCCACACAATGGATAATATTCCGGTACCCTGAAAAATTGAGATGACCTGGGGAATAAAATTTATTTTAAAATGTTACAAGTATGGATATGACTTAACTAATGAATTGCTAACGAATATCAGTTGTTTACATGCAAAATACCAAGTCACGTGACTAAAATTATTGTTCACTGCTTAATGAAACGCAAAGTTAAATTCTCACTGCTTCAAACATATGTCAATGCAAATAAATATTGTAATTAATTTTTCAGGTTATGTTTATAGTAATTGAATTACTTTATCTTTTAACCTTTAAAATAAAATTCTAAAAGTTTATAACACATGTATTTCTTATTCTGCGAGGATACTTCATTCTCGATTTAGTTTCAAACTGAACTTTGTGCAATAGTTTTTTATTTTGATCATCACTGTGTAATTCACTTCTGAACTTGCCCACACAAAGAGTTTCAGTTAACCACCTCCCATAGTTTAATACCAAGAAAGACTCGGAGCGGCCAGTAATTCACGTGACCAGTCTCTTTCGTCTGCCTAAGCAGTAGATTCATAAATAAAAATAATAATCCAATAAAATTGAAAGATTAAACATTTGGCAACACATTATCATAAAATTTTATTTCTCGATTGCCTTTTTGCTAATATTGTCGTGATATATAGCAATGAATTAGCTAGCACATATAGTGACAAATCAGCATACAAATAATATGCCTTTATTAATGCAATAAATTGCCTTCAGTGTCACTATAAAAAGTAATTTATTATATAAGCAAGAAATCTGGCTGCAAGAGTAAGGTTTATTTTTCGAATGAGTCCTCATGGGCAGAAAATAACCTACAGTGATAAACCAAAACAACTGAAACACTTAACCTGATACTAAATCAATGTTAATAAAATCTGTAAGTTAGAAACATATAAGTCATTACTTAATTACTAACTTTTAAATTGATACTTTTTCCTTCTTTAAGCGTCTATTTGAGTAAATTTTATTGTATGAACATTCAAGTATAATAGATTTTAGAGTATGTGATGAACTGTACGTAGTTTGAATTTTGAAATTCGTTATTCCTTGGTGTTAATCCTAATTATTAGAAACAATTATTTGAAATACAGAAAGTTAAAGAAAGTCAATGATTTTCAATGTTAAACCTGTACTGTGAATAATTTCAGAAATGTCTACAGACTCAGGCAAAACATAATTAATTAAGGGTTACAAGGCGTAATAATTCTGGGTGTCACTCACCATCCAGGCGTAACCGGAGTTCTTGGCTTCGTTTCGCTTCTTGAGGATGGTGCCTTTGTAGGGTCCGAACACGATGCCCTTAGGAAGCGGGATCTCGGACCACACTCCGCGGCCGGCATTGCGGATACCGGACAGTCCCAGAGACAAGAATCCCGGGACACTCCGTTCCGCCCGGTTGTCAGCCTTTTTGGGAACCTTGATAGAAATTAGAAATGCGGAGCATTTTATGTCATTTGGATATGCGAGACGACTGTATACAAAAAACTCCATATGTTTTACAGAATCATTCAAGTTGTTTTCAAGAGAAATATTCAGTATTATTTGGTTATAAATTTCCTAGTTTATGAAATATATGTATAAAATAATAATATAATAACATATAAAATAATAAATAATATAAAATATAATATATTATAAATAATTATATAAAATATAAGTATAATTTAAAATAATGTCAAATACAATAAAATCTGCAACACTTAGAAACGACAAAACCAAGACAAATAAACTTAATCTTTGTAAATTAATAATCTTTGTAAATTTTTAATAAATGTGACTTTCGAGTGTTATTAACTTGAATAACTTGTTTTATATATTACGTTGTTTATCTGTTTAATAACCCGATACTTAATGATTTAATCATACATTTTAATTTAATTGAAATTTTTATTTTTGTGTTTCTGTGATGCCCAAATGAGCAATTTTTATCGCATAAATTTTCAACTTGTACTTTGTAATTTTTGAGATAAAATGTTTATGTGTTCCATTTGAAAAACTTCCATTCATTGGACTTAAACCTAGTTGACAAGAACATTTATTTGAAATATAAACTGTTAAGGAGTGTAAATGGCCTAAGAACAAAAATGGTTCACGTAAATATTATATAGTATTTATCGTTGAGTTCATTTATTGTACATTCAAAAAATATAATAGTGTTTATTTTATAATGTGATTAAACCAATATGAAACTGTGTAAATTGAAATAAACGAAATATGGTACCGAAAAGAAATGCGACAACATAAAACAATAGCACAGAAAAGACCTAGATACCTTTTCATCAGGTATCAGCCACAACGGCCCGTGCACGGGACAGGCGCCTTCGTAGTCACGACCGCAATCATCGCAATCTGTAAGTTCAAAAAGGATGTGCAATATTCTCAAGCAAATCAAATATCAACCGATAAATGGTCATAAAATTTCAACTATATCGTAATTCTAGATGCATTGAAAAGTTACTTCGTTAATATTACCCGTATTGTGAAACTGTATAAAGTGCATCAGAAATAACAAGAGCTTTATAGGAAGAGTTTTTTAAGTTTTATTACAGTGGTATGTGTATATTTTCCCCCTTTCTTAGCGTTTTATTGTTATTATTTTTCAACTTTTGCATTTCACTTTGCTAAATTATTAGGCTTTGAATAACCAGGCCCGATGGCTATGTAAATATTTAAGGAAAAAATGTCACAAGGAAATATATATATATATATAAGTGATCTAGAGAATACTTATTTTATAGTATATACTATAATACTTATAGTACTTATTTTATAGTATTATTTTAGAGAATACTTGATCTAGAGAATACTTATTTTATATCGTCTGAATAACATAAAATGAATATTAAGTCATAAAATAGATTTAAATCGTTTGCATTCGTCAATTTCAATTTTGAACAAAATGTTTAGAATGGCATAAATTTTACCGTATGAGCTGGATAAAATATTATTTTTTAAGATTTTTATTATGTTTTATAAGAATGTCGATGAAACAAAATTTGTTACAATCCAAAAATAATGTTCGTCTTTTAATTAATGGTTTGCTATAGTGAAGTGAATTGTGGTTATGACTTAAATACCAAAGCAACAAAAGTAAAAATTCGCAAATTCCGATGCTTTTTTTAATGTTTTCTGAATAAATGGGCAATGGCATATTTTATCGACATAGCAACAGTATAAAAGATTACACTACTGGCCATTAAAATTGCTACACCAGAAAGAACTGATAACAACAAAATGATATTTATTGGACAAATATATTATACTGGAAGTGATTGAATTTTCAAGAAATTTTGGTGCATCATAAATTCTGAGAAATTTAATACCCAGAATAACCACCTCTGGCAGTAATAGCAACACTTATACGCCTGGGAATAGTGTCAAACAGAGAATGGATGCCATGAACAGATGCCCATGTAGTTTAAACACCATGCCAAGGGAGAGGGGCAGCATGATGGGTTCAGGACTTAATCGTCCTGAACGTATCCATTCCTTATTCTGGTAACAGTCAATGGATCTCAACCGATGCGAGTAGCAATACTGCGTTAGGATAAACATAAGGTGACCAATCGTCCTCCTTTTATAGGTTCTGTCCTCCCTTGAAAAGTGTCCTCCTCTTTGATATTTTAGAACTAATCTGTTAATCTCTGTATTCAGAGATACCGTGATAAACAATTACGCATCATACGACGGTAATGCATTTTTTCTCTAAACATGAACCGACTGCTGGCTGAGTTGGGGATCTGGTCTTCAATTAAACATTTGTGGGTTTGATTCCTACCTCAGGATTGAATGTTTGTAATGGTTCTGAATCCACTTTAAACAGTAGGTCCTGGTCCAATTAGTCTTAGCGTGCAAAAAATGATTGTAGAGCTACAAACTAAACTAATATATTGAAGAAGAGTTTGAAACAAATATCACAGGAAATAACATTTTTTAATGTATATTTTTTAACACTGAATGTGTATTTAATTCTTGATAAACTAGCCGTTAAAATTCTATGTGGCGAACTTACCATAAAATTCAATGTGAAGGACATTTCTTGTTCCGAAATTTCCAATATATTTTTGAAAATGATATGCAGTAGAGCACCGATTATCCGCGAGTGAGAGAGCCGTGAAAAAAAAACATTATTTTACTATTTTTTATTATTTAATTCATTATTTATTCAAAAAAACACTTATTTTACGTTATTTTATTTATTTATTTATTTTAGTAACAGTAGAGTATTGTTTTTATACAATAAAATACTGTTATTTTTTTTTCTGAATTATGTTTGTTTATGTATATACCCCATTTTACTCTGTTTTTCGGGTTATCCGCGATTTTTATTATCCGCGATGCACCTGCCACCCAATTCCGCGGATAATCGGTGCTCTACTGTATTGATAAAAAAATATTAATTCAGTGGGAAAATACTCAATTTAATTAAATAATTAAAAGGGATATAATTAGTTTTAAATAATTTAAATTAATAAAATGTTTCATATATTTACGTTGTACTTTTTTCTTAAATTTATTGTCCTCCTTTTCATTATAAAAAAATTGGTCACCTTAATAAACAGCATATCCGGCAGGATAAAATTCAACCTTTATCGAAGTCAGACACGTTCTCTCTGTGTGTGTGTATGTGTGTGGTCTTTCGCTGGTCACGCATTTCCCCTTTTTATACGAAACATCACAACAACGTTTCGCCAGGCAACAACGTTCAAATTCAATTTGTGTATGAGACAATTTCCTCGTTGCAACACATTGTAGGTGCCGCTACCGGTGCCTGCAGTGGCGTATCTAGGCATTTCGTTTCGGAGGGGGCTGCTTTAAAAATAAAAAAGCATAATTGTAATATACTAAATACACACTCTTAATAAATTAACTATAAAACAATAACAATAAAGAAACAATGGAATTAATATCAACCAGGCTTAAAACCAGGAAAAAAACATTTTAATAAAATTGAACTATATTTTCCATGTCTCTAAAGCTGACATTTTCTATATCTGAAAGCATTAAACTTTTTAAAGCTTTGAGAACATCTTCATAGGATGAAAATCTGCCATCTACCGCTGAAATCGTCCAAACATAGTATATCGCTTATAATTTTATAGCATTCTGAAGCTGTTTCGTTAGAATTATTGTTTCAATGCCGCAAAATCTCACTAGTTCAGGAAACATTTAAACCCAGAGGAGTAACAGTCAAATACAAAGCCGGAATTTTAAATTCTTTATAAAATGTCAAACATGTAATTTTTGCGTTTTTTCGAATTATGCTTAGAACAGATTTTATCTTGCTTGACCAATTTAAAGACAATTAAATCTAAATTTTTTTTCATATACTATTAAAGATTATATGTATATCCTAAATTTTTGCATGCTGTGCAAAAAAACGCTAAAAAATTAAAAATATATATGACGTTTAAGAAAATGATTTCTTTGCTTGGAGGTTCTTTTCTGTCATATCTTCTCCAGATTTTTTGAATGCAGTAGTAAGCCGATGAAAATTCATACAAAATTGTATTCTGCCTCAAAACCCACCTGATTTCGCACAAATTTTTTAATTTTATATTTTTGGTATCTAGTTTAAGTTCTTTAATCCAATTTTTTAGTCTTTGAACGTTTCACATGTGACTAAAAAAATCGCAAATTAGTCCGTAATGCATTATGGATACGGATTTCTTAAACTATAAATGCATTTATTGATAGGCAAAAATTTAAGAAATTGAAGTGCAGTCGGTGCATATGGTTTTAGGATAATTTTCTTTCATTATTGCCTGAAAAACCTTGAAAATGACCTCCCGTTTCCTCTGCTCCATCGCCCTACCGAAGCATATTTTCAAGTCAAGAAGCTACCGTTCTCACGTGGTGCAGCGTCGTTAATAAAATAAGATTCCATCTTAAGCGATTTATGAGGTCACCAAATTTATTTTTTCTATTTTAGAAAGACTAAGTTTTGTATTTTGGATTTTTCCAAAATTTAAAATTGTGAAACATTTTCATTAAAGAAATCTTTTGATTTCGGGGTGGGCTGCAGCCCTGTCAGCCCACCCCCTGGATACGCCACTGGGTGCCTGTTTTGTTTAAATGCGTTAAAAAAACTAATACTTGGATATCACAGCATCTTCTTCCTGTCTTTTAATTTCATGTCTGTAGCATATCGTCTACTGGTGTAGTAGTTTTAATGGCCAGCAGTGTAAATGCTCAACTCAAGGTTTTTTTACAGAACAAATTATTCTAAGATATTTAAATTGTAATGTATTTCTTTCACATCAACTTAATTGAAATTTTAAGGCCATTACCTTTTCAGATGAAATCTCATCGCAAATTTAGAATTTTTTTATAAGGACTGGCAAACGTTTATCAATAATTACAAAACCTTTTCCCTTAAAAATGAAAATTACAAGGTTTAGGCCTCTGTTACGCAGAAAAAGGTAGCAAAATGATGGGAAATAAATGTGGACCTATAACACATAATGTAGAAAAATTAATGCAAACATTTTGTTGTAATTTCGACAGAATTTCTCTTATGACAAAAATCAAGATCTATGGTTTGAATTTCAGTTACACTCTTGGTACTGCATATTATCGTTTAGAAATTTAAACAGCAAATGAGTGACGATATGTATTAACTTTAAAAACATAATTTTGCTTCGAAAACTTTTGAAAAAGAGATTAAAAATTTAATGCATACTTATGGGAAATTAAAAATCCTTATGGTGTAAACTAATATGTAATTATTCGTAATACTTTTTAAGCATTCCCTCACACACACGTAAAGTTCTTTTCCGTTTCAGAATAACATTAAAAAAAAATAATCCCCAAAATAAATATTAAAAAATTATAATGGTGCATCGGTTATCGGAAAGGTAATTTTCGACAAGCAATTCTGGACGTCGCACTGTAAAAATAAGACACAAATACCAAATGTTTAATTACAATCATTATAAAAAAATCTACAGTAACTCAGTTTTATAGTTGAACTAAACATTATTATAGACACTGTGTTACTCATGCTAAGATAATTCTAGGGTTTATAAAAAAATAATTTAATTTAAATTTTTATTAAATATTTTTCTTGTTAATTGTACATATTAAATATTGATTGCGATGATCAACATTGCTATCAAACGGATTGTGAACAGTTACTGTGTAGTTTTATAAAACGTTTTTATTTATGAAATATTTGTGTGATATATGAATATACAATTTCAATAAATATGTAGCCCTTAAATAAATTATAATGCTAAAATAAGAATATAATTGAACATACGAAGAAAGTCATCATCACTTGCAACCTCTTCTTCGGTGTAACATTTACGTGCCACATTTCGCTTTGGGTATCGTCGAGCAGGCGTGGAATCAATCATCTCGTCTGCAAATTAAGAATACTCGTGCTCTTACGTTCATTTCAAATGTTTTACTGAATGAAGTTTTTGGCTAATGTAAAATTAATTGTTAGTACTTACGTAGCTTATAATTGATTTCGATATGAGAAGTACCTCGTTTTGAATCATCTAAGATTTTTTTCAACCCTTCTAGGTTAATTGTTATTGTGCTTAAAAGCATAAGTACTTTGTTCTTAGTTTTTGTAGGTAAATGAATATCAATTTCAACTTCTTGCTGTAGAGACAGAAAATAAGAGAATGAAATTAAAATGGTAATTTGATGCTACTATTGTTCAGCAATATTTAAGTAATGAAGATACGTATCGAAATGCAATGCATCGAATAAAATGCACAAACAACTAAAAATCCTTATGTTGAATTTATATTCAGTGAGAATTAGAGAAAAATATATAACTATTTGAAATAATTAAAAAGAGTTAATCAGCATGAATTTGTACTACAACAAACTGCATAGTGAAATGTCTCATATTTCATGTATCATAAATTACATTTTTAAGTGTCGAGATCAATTAGGAGTTTATATGCATAAGATTATATTCATAATAAATACAATTTATTATAAAACTAATAATGATCAATTTTCCTTGAAAATATCCATTAGAAGAGAATTTTATTTTTTCAAGGGAATTAACATTTTTATGTAAAATTAATCATTGAAAAAATGATTTCAGTTAAACAGCATATTTTTTAAAGTATTTAAAATTGAAAACATCCTAGTATACGTATAGATTATCCTTATGATATTTAAAAGTAAAAATAAAAAGCATACATCATCATTATCATCTTCTTCGGAGTTACTTGAAATAATCTTTTTGACTTGGATTTTTTCCCTTCCTGTAAATAATAAATTTGTAGCTTAATACTGAAATTATATTTTTAACAACATATGTTACGACTTTTATGTAATATATATATTTTTGTAACAACATATATGAAAGATTCGATGCAAAAGATATTGAATCTTACCTGACTTAATCTGCTTCTTAGAGCCTAATTCTTTATATTTAGACGTAGTACAGGCAGGAAAAGGCAATATTTTAGGCTTAATATTTCCCCCTGAAATGAATGTCAAAATACATACATACATAAATTATTTTATTACACGTGCGTTTTGCTGCTGTTACGTTTGCATAAAAATTACCTAGGTTTCTATTCTAAAAAGTATGAATATTGCGTGGATCAAAGACATATTTTAAAATCTTCTTTTCAAATAGAAAAGAAGACAATTAACGATTTTGTCTTCTACTAGAAAGCAAAAACTATTCTTTAATTGCGCAATGAAGCACATCATAAAAAATGAAACAAAAACGTTTTTCTAAAAACATTATTTTGAATAGCATAATATCTACACAATCACACAATTTCAAAAGGAACGGCAACATCAATTTCTCATCGGAAAAATAGATACACTTTATGTATCAGAAAGGAATTTAAAGGTTCCCTGCAAAAGCGTCGACTATTTAAAGAACCATAATCCACTTTTTCTGATCAATAGGTGCAAATATAGTAAGTGGTTGGTATGTAATGTTAAATATTATACAAAATTAATTCATAAGAAACAACATCATTACTTAACAATGAATTAAAACACTTACGAGATAATTAAAAAACGCTCTTTTTCTCTCTCTAATCTAAAAATTCGAAAGAAAAACATTTTACTCCGTATGCCATTGATAGTGACGCTATTTCAGAAATTCTACGAATATTTGAATGATATGCTCGCAATGCATAAACTACAAAACGCGGAAATATGGTTTTCCTCTCATTTGCATAGAACTATTTGGAATATATAGTTTTATTTCAGGGGGAAGTTCTATAGCTATTCTATGCTAATGTCAGTCTTTTCAAGAATTATCTTAGACATTCTGTAAGTCAAAATCTATTTACAGTAGAAGGAACAATGTCTTTTCCAAGGCAAAGATTTACTAACTTGCACTGCGTAGCCTTTTATAAAAATGATACTTTAGTTTATTAAATTTTAAACTCTACTTTTTATCGAAAAACGTAAGATTTTCATTTTAAAAATGTACAGCTGAAGTTTCATAGTATTTTCTTTGGGATAAAAAAAGAATTTTAAAGATTACTTGATTGATATTATAAATATTACATAATTAAAGAAATGTATAATTAAATCATTGCTGAAACAAGCGTTATTATTATTATTATTTAAAACTAACAAAATAAACTTATTATTTAAATTGTTGTATTATCAAGTTTTTTTTTCTCTCAATGCGCATGTATTGCCCATTGATTTATACTTTACAAACAAACGAGCATGATTAATTCAATCCAATGCATCCCATGATGCTTTATAACAATCCATCTTGTAATAAGTGCACGTATTAACCCAGCTAACACACATACATTGGCCCAACGTAATTTTCAAACGTTGGCCCAACGTAGAAATGGTACGTTGGCAAACGGTTGGCCAACCGTTGGATATTGGTTATATCCAACTCATTCCCAACACTTATCCAACGTTAATTTTCAAATGTTTGCCCAACGTAGAAACAGTACGTTAGAAAACGGTTGGCCTAACCTAAATCTAAGAAATAAGGCGAGACCAAAAGGCGTTCCCACCTCCCACGATAGCTCCTCGCAGCCACGCGGCAAAACTCCTTCCAGTCCAGAGACGTCAGCTATAATCCCAAAAGAAACATAAACAACTTGTTACCACTAAAAATCAAAATGGAGATTTCAGTCTTTGAAATACCGCAGCTGCGCACGCGTGAAATCTCACTGCTTCGCCAATCAGAAGTGATTGCTGTACATCGTAGTTTTGTAAACGTATCGCCAACGGTATGCCAACCGTTGCGAAGCCATCGGTTGAGCGTCCTACGGTTTACCGATCGTTGGCCAATCGTCTTGTAGCCATCAATTGCGCGTCCTACGGTTTACCAACCGTTGGCCAACCGTCTTGCAGCTAACGGTTGTTCATATAACGTTTTTCCAACGAAACGCCTACTATATACTTTCGAGTGCCAACGTTTTACCAACGGTCCATCCAATAACCAACGTTTAGCCAACAGATTGCCAACGTACATGTGCTAGCTGGGAAGGTTTACTTCGATTTCTACAGGAAGTAGAGTAAAGGTATGTTTCGATAAATAATTAACTTCTTATCTAAAGAGTTCAAGGGATACCTAAAATCAGTATTGAGCCAGGTACTCATATATATCAAAATATATCTGAGTAAATATAATATTGTGGACCCTCCCCTGCCACTGATAAGCATGAGATGCATATTTTTGCCATCCATTTGTAGTTTCCTCTCCCGAGATTCCTTAATTTCGTTCCCTTTGCAGAAACTCTACGTTTCACAATGCTGCCATACTCAGCATCATGCTACTGTTGTGTTAGCTTTGGAATTATAATAGCGAGCTAATTGAGCTGATAGCGTGCTAATTGATTCAACAGAAAGTAGGAATTTTCTTTAAGGAATGATAAAAAGTCAAAAAGCTTCCAAAAAGCATTCCTTACAAGAAGACAGTTACTACGTTTTATAAAGAATATTTTCAGTGCTTTATAAATGCATTATAAAAGATTTAGTTTTGTGTTTTGATCAAAAATTTCGTTTTTTAGGAAGAAGTACGTGGGGGAGAGATTTCGATGAATAGAAATTTAACTGTGTTTCTAGAACCGTGGATAAAAGGATCGTATCAATAAATGTCCAAACGTTTCTAATACTTAACACATATAGACGAAATTAACGGTCAAAAAAGAAAAAAAAACTATTTGTCTGAAAATGTATATATATGTTACCCAAGATTGAATAACGCATTCTACATAAATCAAAAATTAAAAAAAAATTATCACATTTTTCAAATTGAATGGAATTAATAGTAAAATAGGTATAGTTTAAAAGGTTAATGTACTAAATCTTTTTTTCTTGCTGCATGAAATTTCTCTGCGATAGAACGTCAATTAAAACGTTATACGAATAAAATATTTCAAAAACTTGTTCAAATGAAAACGTTATACATTACTTTAACATTAAATTCCATTTTTATAGATGTACATAATTTGTTCTTTAATACAGAAAACTGTGGCATATGGTGGTTGAAGATTCTGGGATAAAATTAACATTCTAACTAAAACTTTACAATAGAAAATACAACACAACAAAATAATACAATATAACAACAGTATACAACAGAAATATACAACGCAACAGACAATACTAATTGCATATTTTTGAGAGATAAAATTTACTTATGTAAAAATATACAAAACAATGATCTGCAGTAATATTACTGATATATGCTTTTTGGATTATTATACAATAGTTTAAAAAATTTGTAGTACCGAATTTCTTTGATGTGTAAGATTTATTCATTATTTTGATACAAAATTAATTTTTTATGCAATGCAGTACATTTTCATTTCCCAAGCTTAGGTTTAATTAGACAATATAAAGTGGGGAAAATTTTCTTTGAACAAATATTTTTTTACTATTTAAATCATTTCATATTTTATTAAGTTCAACTTAATAGCTTAAGATATTTTATCTTTACTTAAAAAAATTTTAGTTGTAAAAATGTTTAAATTTTTACAAAATTATTTTATGTTGACGTTCATGCACTTTATATTACAAGTAAAATGATTTAACAGAAACATAATAAAAATATAGTAAATGTAAATTAATGTGAATTTTATGTGATAAAAAAGTGAATCAGATTTAAATTACAAGCACAGTCAGTTTTTATGATTGGTATGAACGTGTACCATCAACATTCTACTTTGAATTTTGCAACAAAAAATATAACGCAACAAAATGAAACAAAAAAGTGATGCAACAGAAAATACTAATTGCATATTTTTGAGGGGGGAAAATTACTTATGCTAATTATATATAAATTGAAGATCTGAATTAATATCACGGATCTATGCTTTTTGGCTTATTATACAATAATTTAAAAAAAATTTTACAAACGATTTTTGCTGAAATGTAAGATTTATTCATTATACTTTGATAAAATCTTAATTATGTTCTTATGCAATATACATACATATACTTTTCTTAAACGTAGGTTTGATTAGGCAATATGAAGTAGAAAAGCAGTTTCTTTGAATGAAATAGGTCTTTTACTGTTTAAATCATTTAATATTTTAATAAAATTAACTTAATTGTTTAATTATTTTTTATCTTTATTTAAGAAAAATTTAGATATAAAATATTTTACTTTTTACTAAAAGTTTTTTATATTGACATTTACGCTCTTTATATTACGAGTAAAATAATTTAACAAAAATATAATAAAAAATTGAAAATGTAAATTAATGTGTACTTTATATAATAAAAGATCGGATCAGATTAAAATTACAAGCATAGTTAATTTTTATAATTAGTAGAAACGTATAATACAAAACTACCAAGATATAACAAAAATAATACAAAAATTCTATTTAGTATAAAATAAATCTTATCTGCGAGTAAGAATAAAACATCAATACAGGAACCAACCTTTTTTTCTTTTGCAGAAATCTGGCTGTGTTTTCTTTGGTTGCATAAACATAGGTGCACTAGGATTCAAGCCTGTTAGAATATTTATGATAAAAACAATCCAAAATGAACCTTAAATTGCAAGAAAATACTAATATTTTTAGTTTACCTGACATCCGTAATTTGTTTATCAATTTAAGTTCTCTATATTTATAGTAATTTAATAATTAATAATAGCATTAATAAGTATAAGTTAATAATAGTACTGAAAATGTAGAAAAACAATTCTTTTTCATCATTCTATAATTCTAAATCAATACAATTTTAAAGCTTTCGTATTTTCGAATAAAAATTTATAATTTTCAGTTGTAGTTCAATTTTTAAAGTGGTTGAATTTAAAATTATGTATTTTCCAAAAGCGACAAAAACAAATATTTTTTAAAGCACAATACAACAAAGAAAAAATATCTTACCAGCTTCTTTTAGCATTTCGTAATTTCGCTTTAAGTTTGCGTTTCGTACTTTTTCATATTCGCTCATTTCCTGCCATTCTTCTTGTGTGAAATACTTTTTTATATCCATGACTTGTGAATCCATTTTTTACTACGATGATAAAAAAAGTCAATTTTAAACTTTGTAGAACACTTAACATACTAGTATGAAAATCGCCTACGGAAAATATGTTGTCCTTAGAACTTTTAAAATATTCGTTAAAAAATCGTCTGCCGCAAAAAATATTAGTGTTGCCACAACGATGTAATAAAAACAAATGCAACTTTCAACTATCGTTTGCAAATGTTCAAATGTTTTATTTTAATTTAGAAAAGCCAAGTTTTTTTTATCATTGACATTGCCGGTAATTTTAATTTATCATTGAATAAGTAAAATTTCCTTTGCCTATTAAATGTGTATTAATAGCATCCTAGACGTTGTGTTCCATATTTTTTTCCATAAATGCAAAAAATAATAATAAATAATAAGAATAAATAAATAACAAAATAAAAATCAGTTTCACATGGATCAAAACATGAAATGTATATGAAAGAAAAAAAGTCATAAATTTATTTCGACGATTTTACCTTTGGCTATTTAATCGTTCTATTCAGCACGTATAAACTTAATTAAAGCGTTGATTTTCCATTAAAAATTGCAAGTAACAAATAATTGTTTTTAAACGATGGTACAATTAAAAAAATACGTTTTAAGAAAATAGTTATTCATTTTAATGCCTTATCTTCACTTGTTTTTAGTTATCTTAAGGTATAATTTAACATTGCAAAATATTTGCATTTCATGAGAATTCATTTAACTGCTACGTTAAATTTTTAGATATTATATGTAACTTTCTTTGGCGATTGCTAGAAAATATATGTATTTTTGCAAAAGCAAATTCAACCATAAACTTAAGACTCTCTCGTTTGTTACACAATAGAATTATAATATCAGTATATAAATTAAAATATCAAAAATTAGATATTTTAATTTATATTCAGTGAATGAAAACTTAGAGACAAAGCATATGATTATTATCTATTAAATGATTAAACAAATTTTATCTTCTACGATAGATTGACCTT
>Ga0115856_100193_pt1 | contig 21250 bp, 15 predicted proteins | sample InSIn4gowninarea_FD_83870 | JGI IMG/M metagenome (GOLD analysis project Ga0115856, IMG submission 83870)
TATCATCTCCTTCTACTATCGAAAGCAAAACTGTTGGCAAAGACTTAACGGTTATGAGAGCCTTGTTGCCAGATTCCAGATTGAGCAGCAGAATTTTGCAATAAAAAATAAAAATTAATATTTGTTTTCTAAATTAAAAAATTATCAATATGGCAACGAGATTCGAATCTCCGCGCTTTTCTGAACCAGAACGCCAAATTTCGCACCTCCACCTTACTAAACTAATATTTTATCGATGAAAAGTATAGAAAAACACAACAAAACCCCACATTGATTCATGCATTTTTTCTACTTTTTATTTATCCCAACAAAAAGGTTGTCATGGTATCAAGGTGAAAGTGTTCAACGACAATTTTACCCACTGAGAGTAAAAACCATTTTCCAATGGTTAACAAATCATTAACGAGAAGAGACCACAGAACAATGTTTCCTTTAAGTGACCGTTTTCCAAAGTTTATAATTTTACAATCTCAAACCTTTAAGAAAAATTTTCAGGTAATAAATGCTGATCTCCACAAAATGCTTTATTTTATAATGCATTATTGTTTTAGCGGAATCGAATTTGAGGGTGCAAATCACAGCCCGGGGAACGTGGAAATCTTTGACGTAAAATTAAATACATCTCTAGACATTCCAAACTACTGCCATGATTATTCCCTAATGCGCTATTTGATGAGGCTGGTAATTACCAGAGCTGCCGTGAGGGGGCGCAATGTTAAGTTTGTAATTTCATTGCCTGGCAGGAAGCGCATAAATTTTAATTCGACTTTTACACTAGGTTTATCGAAAAGAGAAATCTCGAACATAAAAGTGCAAAGACATTAAACATAGCTCGAAGGTTTTAAGGTAATGGCTGTGTGAAAGGAAATACCTAATAAAAAGAGAGATGAAAATTAAAATTTTAAATCGAAGATTACAGAATTATCTCCTCGTTCTTAAATTCAATATTTTGGCTTTGTTTTAAGATCATGTCAAACCCAAACAGTTATGATTAGAATAGTCGTATGATAAACACATTTCTTGTTTTAATAAATCTTTTAAATAACACTGGGCGTATGCTGGTTTTAACTATAACGAGGTTTTATCTGACAGAAACTTAATTGATTATTTATTAGAATGCGTACCATCATTATGATTTCTTATTATTCCGACGTACGTTGTTGTTACGACAGAGCAAAATTTTTTTTTCTTTCACCAGTATGTCACTACGGTTAATTTGTTTTATTGAATGTTAAAAAGTGGACTTGACAGGGGCTTGTGAGGAAATCGGAGAAACAAATCTATCGACGAAACGTAACCTTCGACGAAACAACCTGTCGTCGAAATGTACCTGTCGACGGAATGAAACTGTCGACGAAATGAACCTGTCATCAAAGCTTACCTGTCGACGAAACAACCTGTCATCAAAGCTTACCTGTCGACGAAACGACCTGTCGTCGAAGCGTACCTGTCGACAAAACGACCTGTCGTCCAAGCGTACCTTCGACGAAATGACGTGTCATCGAAGCTTACCTGTCGACGAAACGACCTGTCGTCGAAACGTACCTGTCGACAAAACGACCTGTCATCGAAGCTTACCTGTCGTCCAAGCGTACCTTCGACTTAATGACCTGTCATCAAAGCTTACCTGTCGACGAAACGACCTGTCTTCGAAGATTACCTGTCGACAAAACGACCTGTCATCGAAGCTTACCTGTCGTCGAAGCGTACCTTCGACGAAATGACGTGTCATCGAAGCTTACCTGTCGACGAAACGACCTGTTGTCGAAGCGTACCTTCGACTTAAGGACATGTCATCGAAGCTTACCTGTCGACAAAACGACCTGTCATCGAAGCTTACCTGTCGACGAAACGACCTGTCGTCGAAGCGTACCTGTAGACAAAACGACCTGTCATCGAAGCTTACCTGTCGACGGAACGACCTGTCGTCGAAGCGTACCTGTCGATTAAACGACCTGTCATCAAAGCTTACCTGTCGACGAAACGACCTGCCGTCGAAGCGTACCTGTCGACACAACGACCTGTCATCGAAGCTTACCTGTCGTCGAAGCCTACCTGTTGAAGATACAACCTGTCGACGAAGTGATTGCTGACGACTTGAACGCGACCGATGCATTCCAGTAAATGCCATGTAAACTGGTAAATGCATTTGTGGCTTTAAGCATGGAGTCTGGTGACATGTTAGGCACATATTTAAATAAAAGACTTTTATTCTTCAAAGACTTAGTTTTTGAGGCTCAGGGACTTTATAAGTTAATTGTTTTCTATTACATTTTAGAATTACTTTTGTTTTTCCTAAGAGATAAACTGAAAAATAAAGTCTTTTCAATGAAATTTTCAAGATCCCTATTTTGCAGATTTGTGTAGAAGATGCAGAATTTATATTTTAAAATATTTTTCCTGACTTAGTTTTCATTTAGTAGGTAGAAGTAAAAGAATGATTTCACATGAAATTTTAGCATTAATGAATCTGTTAAACTTCTATCGAGACTGCAATGGTATCTGATGAATACTGAATAAAATTTTCAAGGTATTCAACTCATAAGAATGATTCTGCGTTTTACATTAGTACTTACTGTTTCTTTATCTTTTTATTGTTGTTTTTAAACAATTCGCCCCCCTTCAGTTTCCTTAAATTTGATCTCGAGATTTTCATGACCAGTTAAATGTCATAGATTTTCCTTATGGAATTTTTTAAAATCCATTCAACCTTATGGCGTTCATCTAAGTGTCACTTAATTTCCAGACGTTTATTTGATTCGTTTAACAAATTAATGCTTAATCTGGTTTTTATTTTCATCTGCTCTATTTGGACGTCAAATAATAAGAACATTTTGTTTCACTTAACATTAACTGTATTTGCAACTATACAAGCCATTTCTCTCCTCAAAGTGTTCTTTATACTGATCTTAAATATTGATGATAGGATTCACATGAAATGAAAATTTCAGAGACGATCAATACAATACGACATATCTGATTTTTGTAAATGAAAATCAATGAAAATGAATTTTAGTGTTATCAAGTGCAAAACGTTCTCTATTTTGTATTTAATTTAGAATTAAGATGAACAGAAGTGATAAAAAAAAAGTATTGACTAATTTTTAAGCGTGAAACAGCAAGAAACCAATGGCTAATGAATCGTAAAATTTATCGTCACGTCGATAGAATGAAATTTAATTTTTGTAAGTGTAAAAAATTCGTCTTTGATTTCAACTCTAGATGAAATAATGGAAATTCCTAATAAAACTGATGTAAATACTGTGAACAATAAATGCAATAATTCAACTTACAATGTTTAAAAACTACCAATAAGTTTCGATATTAAAAGCTTCGATTTTAAATTTTCCAGTTTTTTTTTCAAGTCTGGTGAAAACCTGTTAACATCAAATTGGTAAAATCCATATTAAAAAACCACCAGATGGTAAATGTTATATCGACCCTGAACTTGAGATTCGGAATGGATTCCTTCGTTCTCCTAATGAAGTCCAAGAAGGGACGTACGGGCCATTAGAAAAAAAGATGAGAAGCGAGCGCGACTGTATGTCCTTTCTTTTCCAATCTTCAACTACAGTAGAGCACCGATTATCCGCGGAATTGGGTGGCAGGAAAATCGCGGGTAATGAAAAACGCGGATAACCCGAAAAACAGAGCAAAATGGGGTGCAAACATGAAAAAACATAATTCAGAAGGGAAAAGAACACAGTATTTTGTTGGGCGGAAAACAATACTGTAGTGTTACTGAAATGAATCTATCTCTTTATCTTAAATACGTGATAGATCCCCTTATTTCTAAAGAGGAAAGATTCATTTCCCCTTAAAACCGTTAAAGGGAATCCGAGAACGCCAATAGGATTAGGATGTGATGCACAATAAGCATGCAGCTATATATACTTTTTTTTTTATGTTTGTTGCCTTAGCATTTTAAAATCTATTCTAATTTACCTGTCGCTGTCTTGGATAAACATTAAGTTTTTTGGAAATTAGTAATTAAATTTATTTCTTCGCAGCTCTCTCCCTCGCGGATAATCGGTGCTCTACTGAATTTAAGAAAAATCTCCACTGGGATCGGCCATACCCACACGGTTATTTGCTATCTCTACAGTACAACTGAATTGTACACATGCATACTTTTATTTACAGCCTTGTGTGTGTATACAGTTTGTACAATAGATAAAAATTGTTGTGGAGATTTCTCTGTAGATCTGCTTTTCTCTTTTTCCCAAAGAGATAAGAGTACTTGTTAAAAGCGTTCATTTCCTTTTTGGGCTTTTCCAGAAAGAAGCTACACATACCACTGTAATTACAAATAATAGTAAAACAATAATAAAATGAAGAAAAATTGACAGGGATTGCCCATCTTCAGGTTGGCAGCATCCCGTATTTATTGTTAAAGAATCGTCAGAATAACATGATTTCGTTTTTCTTTTCGCTCAGAGGCATTACTGGAAATTATAGACCGCACAGTTTTGGTCTTTTCAACTCCATCCATTATAGTCTGAGGTTGCATATTCCTCACAGGTAAGGGTCACATTAAGCATACTAATACCAACAAGGCGGTAGGGCCTACCACCTTCGCCAAGAGATGGCGCCACTGGCTAAACTGCGACTGTCATGTAGGCACCAGTCTCAAAAAGTAGGGTTGACCTTCTTATTTTCTGAAAGTAACCAGTAATAAAAAGAATTGTTGCTTTCAGCGTTGGCCATACCATCACTGGACAGGTTTAATTCTATATTTTTGTAAATTAATGTTAACAGTAACACGAATTAGTGTAATTGCTTTAGGATGAAATATCAAAGGCTGATTCGTTTAGGAAGGCCTTTCATATTGCTAATTTGCATATTACTGGAATGGGCCCTTCACTAAAAAAAGGTACTTACCTGAAAAAAACTGGTCAGCTGAATTGACCACATGTTCCCAGGAACTTTCCATGCACACTCCTAATTTTTTTCCTTGACATAATTGATATTTATATAGAAAGTTCCTAGGAAAAAATGGGCATTTCAGCTAACAACAATTTTTCCAGGAAAAAAATGGATTTTTTTTACGGAGTTGTAACAAAGAAGTGTTTGAGAAAATACAATTTAAGTAAAATCAATTATGAACCGCAATTTAACTGCAGTTACTAAAATCAATTTTATATTTCATTGACAACTTCGGTATTTTGAAATACAGTCGAGTCTCTATTTAACGAAGCGTCATCGTTCCACCAAAAAATTTCGTTATAAGGAAAATTCGTTAAATAGAAATTTACATGTTAATTTATAAAAACGAGAAAGAAACAAAGTTTGAATATTATCTTCCACTTTATTGATTTTATTCTAAATCTTAAATCATAAAAAGTCTGTAGTTCTACTTTGGACAGGTTTATTGTAAAGAACATAATTTTCATAAAGATGCTCACACTTTAGTAAAGATTGAAACAAGTCATCTGTAATATTTTCTTGGAGCTCTAACCCCCTTCGTATTTTATCGAATGCAACTAGCATTTCCTCTTGCAAAAGTTTTTTATTTACCTCTTCGTTATCATTTTCGTTACTCACAGTTGTGATTTCATTATTTTTTTTTCACATCTTGCTATATGTCACGCTCTGTAGAACATTCAGCAGTCACAAAGTCTTTATCAACATGGTGGAAAGAACATAACTCTATACCCTCTTTACAGCTCCGATATTTATTAGATGCTGCCATTTGTCTTGCAAATCTGTCAAGCAACTGGATTCATCATCATCATATTCAGCATCACTTTTAAAACTGGCTTTAACAACACAGTTCTTTATAGTAGCTGCAATTGCATCACACTGCAAGTTCGTCATCTTTGACAGAGAGATGCTATCAATGCAATGGTTGCTCTCAAATGCAAGAATAAGTTTTTGTACGATTCTTTTTCAGTGATGAACTTTAACGTTTTTATAATGCCTTGATTCACTGGACAGAGCTTTGAAGTTGTGCTGGCCGGCAGAAATACAAACTTTATGTTCTTTAATTTGCATTTAGAAGCACAGTCCGATGAGAATGTGCAGGACGGTTCCCTATAATATAGTCGCCTCTCCTTCAAAGTTAAGGGAAAAAAAGACCTTCCCTTTGTTATGTGAAATGCTTGTAATAGGTCAAAACGTGTGAAATAAAGGGGCAGAAATTTGGCTATTTTGTTCGAATTTGTACAAATAAAATAGCGCGAGAAGATATGGGGAAAAAACGTTAAATCGTAGAAAAAATTCGTTTTATAGAAATCCATTTTTGTAATATAGAGACTAAATAACAAGTAAATGTTTTTAAATTAGGGTTCTGTAGAAAATTTCGTCATATAGGAAACTTAGTTAAATGGAAGTTCGTTGAATGGAGACTCTACTGTATATCAGGTCTCTTATTTTTTTAATCATTGGAAAATGATATTTACTCTCATATGGGCAAAATTGGCGTTGAACTGTTTCCACCATGGCAACCGTTTTTTATGATAAATAAAATAAAGGAAACAATGCACAAATTGATGTGGAGTTTACTTTTTTATATTTTTCATCAATAAAATATTATTTTAAAACGGCGGAGGTTCAAAATTTGGCCTTCAGGTGCAGAAATTACAAAGTTCAGGATTTCTCAGGGACAGATATATATATATATATATTTTTTTTTTAATTTAGAAAAAAGATAGTAATTTTCAATGCAAAATTCTTCTTGTCCGTCTGGAAACTGGAAACAATATTCTCAAAACCGTTAGTTCTTTGATGCCATGACAAAGGTTTTGCTTACGGTACTAGAAGCAAACAATAATTAAAATCAAAGCAGATTTTACTAGCTTTCCTATATTTTTCATTAAAACCATTAAAAAACTTTCTGTCGGTTTTCCACCACTTTTCAAACACCATTTCTTACTGGTTAAACTGGAATCCCGGGACTAAAACGGTTTAATTTTTGAATGTTGATTTTCATTTTATATAAACTGTGTTTAAAGTTGACTTTTAAATTGTAGAAGCATAAAACTTACACCTTTCGCAGAAGCACAGCAAAAGATATTTACATTTCACAGACTCTTTAAGTATTTTATTACTGTTGTGATTTTTCAAATATCTTACGAATGTCTTGAAATTGGTTTAAAATCTTTGCATGTATTCAGCGAAAATTGTCAGAAATAAATATCGTTTAAAAAAACTAAAAAACACGCTTTTATAAATAATATCGAACTAAAAAGTTAAAAATAATTTCCAAAATAAATATGAAACAATAATATATAAAAAATACTAGTATAATTGAAGAAAAAGCGTTTTTTAGTTTTTTTAAACTATATTTATTTTTTTAACACGCTTTTATTTTTCTATAAACTCACTATACACAACTCTGTCAACTTACAAACCATTGGGTAGGTTTGGAAAAATTACTACGAGTAAATTCTCGATTCCATAGTATATTATATTCATCTTTTACGGCATCTATTTCTAAATATTCACGAGTGTGAGACAATATCAGCTTTGAAAATGATCTCGCGCAAATGGATTGAATACAATTCAGCTTCGCACGTGCTTTTGTAACAATATGCTCAGCAATATATAACAAAGACTGTACTATTTCATGAGTTACAAACCCACAAACATACATACATACATACAAGTGAAGTTAATAAAAGCGTAATAAAATTGGACAGCTCAGCTGCTCACTTTTTCACAGGAACGCTGTTGGATTTTATTTATAGTCATTCTTAGTAGCACTTACATTTTTTGTGTTTTCGAATTTCACAGCTGACACCAAGCACAAAAGGCCTAGTGACTCTGAAAAAATATTTGTCTCTTAGGGGATTAAAAGGTGTTGCATAGGTACCCAGACATCACAGACACGTCCCTAGGATATCCTATAAAAGTCTGCCTAGGACGAACGGGACATCCAATTTTATCACGATTGACGTCCACAACAACAACAACAAATTATATTGAACGTTAAGGAAAACATATTATATTGAACGCAAAATGTATAATATTAAATGCCAATTAAAACTAAATCATTTAATATTGGTGCCGTTTAATGGCAAACTTTCATAATACAGATAAAAAACTTTCTTTGCAGATGTGCAAATCTCATTTAAACCTAAAAGGATAACGGATAAAGATTTATCATGAGTATTTTTCTTTGCATACATAGAATACTGAGCACTTATGAGTTAGAACTGAACATGACGACGCAAAACATTTTAAGATGTTAATGCACCATCTCAAACTAATAACTTTAATGCAAATACGGATACCTGTATTAAGTCCAGTAATTTTAAGAGATTAAATACTTTTCAGAACGAAAATCTAAATAATCAAGACGTGCTGTCTTTTTCTCGGTCGTTTGAAATTGCTTCAAGGAAAAGATTTTTCTAAAGGATTTAATTCAAAATATAGGCTCCAGGCAGGACGCGCCGTATTTTCAGTTTGGGTATTAGTATAATTTTTAAGAAGAAAATTTTAATTAAAACAGTAATTACCTCTTGTTGCAAAAGCATAATTAGCTGCAGCTACAGATGTTAAAGTTACTTAACTCGCTTATTACTTTAATTAAGCATGGCTGTTCAAACGTTTGAAAAATTAAATATAATTTACATACTCACCCTTTTGTGTCAGAGCGTTTTAAACAAACATGCGATCGAAAATTCTGGATGTAAACGAATTAAAAAATGAGAAACTGTTAAAAGAATAAGTTAAAGGAAATCTGCTCAGACATTCGTTAAAAGTTAATGTCAGTTGTCAGAAAGAATTAAGCTTAAGAAATGGTAAAAAAGTTTGTAGTTAGGATTCGTACAGGATAAAAGGTAACTAGTCCAGTTAGTTTATAAAATGAAATGTTTTTTCCGTAATTACGTTTTTTCATTTAACCTTACTTGACAACGTGCAACGATGAACTTCGTTACACCATAACAATTTTCTTTACAACACATTTAGACATGTAAAGTGAGTTTTTATATTGTATAATACAACGCAAGATTCCACGCTGAAGATGACAAGGACATATATATGAATTATATTTAAAAATATGAAAATATTATTGCTTTGAATTTTCGTGTGCACGTATGAAAACCATATGATGTGATCTGTGCGTCAGGCACTTCTATTTCTGGTTTCAGCAAGTAAATTTAAGATTGGCTGCCGTCATAACTAACCTCCAGTCATAACTAAATGTTATGCTTATGTGATAGAAATAACAATTAACACACTATAAAAAATCATTAAGGTTACTGAGAAACAAGGGGCAACTGAGCTGCACATTTTTCCTTAGGGCATTTCATACAAACATCAAGAATGTTAGGAGAAAAATTAGTAACGTTTCGCTATATAGCCAGTAATTTTGCACGTAAAAGTCAGGATCATTATGGAAAAGCAGTAAAGTTTCGTAAAATTTTTCCTGCAAAATATTTGGAATGTTTCCATTCTCCAAAAATATAGGGCGTCAAAAATCTCGATCAGAATGATCACCTTCACTGACTGGACGCTGCTTGATTTCTGTGATCTGAGAGGAACCCGTGCTTTCAGATTTGATCAGCCGTTAGATTATATTTTTTCCCTTTCATCAAACATGTCGGAAAATCAGACAATGCCATACTAGATTTGCAAATATTTAAGCGTAGAAAGCCAATTTTTGGCAGAAATTACTTTAGCTGCTATAAAAATGCAAGAAAAGCAGAAATATTCTGGGATATGTGCAAAATCAGTGGCGTACGCAGGGGTTGAGCCCAGGGGGCCCGGGTCCCCCACGAAATGTTTGCTTAATTAAGAAAAAAAATACTATTTGTTCAGTCTGACCGTCTCATCATTCGTAAACCTCATTGTCGAAGTCTAGTCGTGGGTAAAATGAAAATGACCGTCTCATCAATAAAATATTCGGTGGTATTCAATTTGTCTACAATCACTTCGTCGACAGCTTATTTGGTCGATACCACTTCGTCGACTTTGTCCTCGCTGATAAGTACGTTTCGTCAAAAAGTCACTTTGTCGACAGGTATGTTTCATCGACAAGTACATTTCGTTGACATATGCTGTTCGTAAATTTCGCCTGTGGATTCAGAAGGTTTCAATGTGATATTCCCATCCACGACAAAAGACACATTATGCTTATTCAATTTTTCATTTTTACAAATGAGACAAGTATCAAAACGAATTTTCATTCAAGGCAATCATTGAAAGAAACCATTTAATCTTGCGCTGTGAATCATGAAAGGCAGAACAGTTTCTGAAAATAATGCTAAATTGTTTGCTTATGATTATTGACTTTCTTTTTAAATTCATACTTTTACAAGAAAAGGCAATTGCTTATTAACGCGTACTTTTTCGACGTAGAACATTTAGTTCAAGTAATAATTTAATGTTTAAAAAAGGAAAGAGCTGGTAAAATTCGAAGGAAGAAACACTACAACTACACAATATAAACACTATAAACAGTATAAACAGAAACACTATAACTGAAATGAATCGGCTTATTAAATCTGTGGTTAATTGAATCAGCCGCTTTTATGAATCAAAGAGCGGGACAGAATCGAACTTTTATATAGGAAACTCGCCGCTTATTTGAATCAAACCGCCGGTTAAATGAATCAAAGGATTTGGTACCCCTTAGAATTTTTTAGTTTAAATTCGGCTTGTGCGCGCCGATGTAGGTTCACTTAAAGTTAGTAGATAACTTCTATTACAATATTCTTCGCTCACTGTATTTGAAGAAGATAGAGGGTTGCAATTAAATGCTATAGTTAAAGTGATAAAACCAAGTGAAACTAAGGGTAAGAAGAAGGAGGAATTTGCACATGTTGGAGTGTCAATTCTCAGAAAACAATTCATAGATTATCGCAAAGAAATCGGAAAGTAAATCATTGAAACTATCGACAATACAAAAAAATCCACTGTTAATGATATAGCAAAATCAGATATGCTTGATTTTTTTCGTGTAACAACTAGTGCATGGGAAAACGTTTTTTTCCATAACAGTTTTCAATCCTTTCAAAAATCAGGCTTTTACAAGCAGAATGATATGAACGTGTAACTTTGAGGCGAAGAAACTGATAAAGGGGTCTGGTACGGTTTCCCGACACTCGGTTGCCCGACAACTCAGTTTCCCGACGCCGGTTTCCCGACGCACGTTTGCCCGACACTCAGTTTCCCGACAGGCACGTTTGCCCGACACTCAGTTGCCCGACACTTGGTTTCTCGACATCAAATTTCTATTGAGATTTTTTTAATGTTTTTCGTTTAAACTTTTTGCTACTTTTCTACTACATATTTGAAGTTTTATTCGCAGATTTACATCAAATTCAACGTATTCCCAAAATACGTAAATGAAGTACAGTATACTCTCGATATCTCGAAGTCGAAGGGACGCTAAAAAATCTTCGAGATAGCGAGTTTTCGAGATAACAAGTTCATAACCAAAGACCAAGGTCATAACCAACCACATAAGATAAGGAATAATATTCGAAAAAGTGGAGTCTCTATAGACAAGAATGAGTATAAATATGTAATGATAGTTGACAATAAGTCTAAATACAGCCAAGATAATCTTAATATTTAAGAGAAGTCAAAAATAATTACATTATGTAAATTGAAAGGAATTATAGTAAAATACAATTATAACTTACATTGCTAGAATTTCTTAAAAAAGTCAAGTATCGTGGCCTGGCGACATCTCTTTTGAAATTGCTCTTCAACCAATTTTTCTATTTGAAAAATAGCAGCAAAGTCATCCTTTTCCACGTTTTCAGAGCATTCCATGAAACGTCGTAGTATGTGGACAGCATCTTTAGCTTGGGATGCAGTAACACTGGATGATGGTTCTGGAACATCTACTTCTTCCTCATCATCAGACGACGGACAAGAAATCGATTCAGAAATGATGTCATCATCGGTCCACAGTCCACAGACTTCAACGTCAGCATCTAATTCAGCGAAATCTTCAAAAGTTATGTTTTCGGAAAGATTGAGTGATTTTGAAATTTTGTCCCATTCTTCGCATTGTACTTCATTTTCGGGTTCAGGGCTGGTTTCCTGTTCCTCGTCCGATTCAATTTCATTTTCTACTTCTTTCACAAAGCCAGCTTTTCTAAAACAGTTTACGATAGTCTTTTGCGTCACATGCCTCCAAGCTCGGTCAGCCATCCTTATGCAATCAAGAATGTTTAATGGCATAATTTTCTCTTTCCTATCAATCGCATCTACGATCTTCTTCACCATCTCCTTCCTGTATCCAACTTTGAAACTTCTGATTATCCCTTGATCAAGAGGTTGCAATTTTGAAGTGCAGTTTGGTGGGAGGAAGACTACTTTTACCGCTTTCGTTTTTGGGATAATGCCGTGAGCTTTGCAATTGTCGATGAAAAGAATGATTTTCTTCTTTTTTTGCACATGTTCCTATCTATTTGTTTCAACCAGTCTGCAAAGAATTCGCTTGTCATCCAAGCTTTTTTGTTCGCTCTATAACGAATAGGAAAGGATTTAATTCCTTTGAAGCACCTTGGGCTTCTTGATTTCCCAATCATCAAAGGAGTTAGCTTCTCGGTTCCACTCATGTTGGCAGCTAACAGTAAAGTCACTCTATCTTTACTCTGTTTTCCTCCATGACACGCTTCTCCTTTGAAAACTGCAGTTTTCTCCGGCAGTGTTTTACAGAAAAGCCCCGTCTCATCAGCATTGTATATGTTGTCCGGGGAATAGTCTTTCAGAAGGACAGGAAGATTTTTTATCCATTCCGAACAAAGTTCATCGCTTACTGATTGGCTCTCGTCGCACAATTTTCGAAAAATAATGTGGCGTTTTTTAAAGTTCTCCAGCCATCCATTACTGATTTTGAAATCCTTGTGCCCTAGCTTTTCTGCAAACTGTCCGGCCTTTTCTTTTAGCACATTGCCTCCAAGAGGGACATTACGTTCTCTACACTGTTTAAACCATGTTATGAGGCATTCTTCTAAATCGGGATATCCGGCCATTCTAAACTTCTTCGTGGCTCCTTTTTCCTGCTCGAAAATTTTCTCAATTTTATTTCTATTTTTCAATATCGTTGATAACGTCGATGCTGGAATTTTGTAATCCTTTGCGATTTGTCCCTTTTTTCCACCTTTATCTACAGCTTCTAAAATCTCTACCTTTTTTTTCGATTGTCAACACGTGCAACTTTCGTTTAACACTCACAGTTTTCTTTTCTGTAGGACTTTCCATTTTTGAGACAACTGGCAATTCACTGATACCTCTTATCACTTCACTAACGTTTTTAGCCGACTATCTTAACCATACGCAGTAAATTCTGAACAATTTAAAAATAACACATCTAAGCAACAAACATGTAACAAATGACTGGCAATAGTGCACACCCACACCAGGGCCATCAGAGCAGGAAAACGGCATTGAAACATAATCAAAAACCTGTTCCGACCGATCACGTGGCTTAGTGACGCGTTTTCGGTATTCTCTCTCGTGGAATCCTCCCTGCACCTGCACCTTCCTTCCCCCAAAAATGACACCCATAGGGCAAGGACCTGTTTTCTCCCTTTGTTGTTTGCCATTCAAGTGACCATCGGAATCGTCCCTGACACCTCAGAGAAATGTGTGAGGAATTCTAGGAAACATACCTCTACATTTAACACAAGTAAACAGCGATTTTTCCTGAAAAATTTATTTTTCTACTTCAAAAAATATTCGACATAACAAGGTTTTGAGTGAAAACTCTTCGACATAAGAATTATAATTAACATTAGATTAATATGTAATGTCAAGGGGAAAAATAATTTTTCGACATATCAAGGTTTTCGAGATATCGAAGTTTGAGATATCGAGAGTATACTGTATTATAGTATAGCTTTTAAAAGAAATAATTTTCTTAATTAAGAATATTTTCTGGGTTTTTAAAGTGTCATAATGCGAGTTTTAAAAATCCTAAAATGTCACATTTTAATTTGAGTACCAAAATTCATATTTTCGTTATATGCCATTGTAGAATTAAACATGTGCCAAATCATTTAAAGATTTTATTTTTTTTATATTCATGCATGACATTTTTATGTGTGTTGTGTGTTTATAAGTATGTGTTTTGCGTGATAATGAATTTTTTTGTGCTCCTTTGAGTTATGCGTACATTTAGTATTAGTGCAGAGGATTCTTTTGATAGCCTCTAACTTCGATTTTTCCATTTTATAATGCTAGTGTGTTTACAATGTATATGTGTGCGAATACATGTGCGCACGAATATGTATACATTTTGTTTTGTTACAATAGATTTTTTGATAAAGTCTATGCTCGATTTTGATTTTTTTTTTTGATTTTGTGTTACTTGTATGTGTGTCATATGTATATATATGAGTGCATGTTGTATACCTGTGTTGCTTGCATCTTCTTTATAAGTACGTGTTCCGTGTTTTACTGAATGTGCGCATGAGTATGTCTACATTTTGTTTTATTGCATAAAATTTTTTGTTAGAATCTGTACTAAAATTTTTAATCCTATAGGGTATAGTGGGTTTTATGTATATGTGCGCGTTTCGAGTATATGTGTAGCGTATACTATTGAATGCACGTGTGAGATGAGTTTTCTTATTATCTATTATTATCATTATCATAATTTTGCGCGTTGCGTGTATAAATACGTTACATTCATTAATACATATGCAAGATGCGATCATTCAAAATCCCCTTTTCGTAATAATTTTCCACAACGTTTAAGGCCTAGAACGAAAACCCCGCCTGAAATAAGCAACCCGAACAAAATCCCCTCCCCCATTTAAATTTTAAATATTATACACAACTTAATATTTACAACAATACTGTTACTAGCTTCTAAAATATAATCCTATATATTATCCTATATGCGTATAGTACGCATTCCTTATGTATGCACAGCGTGAGCGCGTGGCTTGATTGTATTTATGAATTATGCACTGGGGATTTGGAAAGAAAGATCATAATAGATGTTTCTTTTCCGAACTGTCAGTCCGACAAAATTCCCATCTTGTATCGTTAGATGGAAAGAACCTTTATAAACGATTGCATGATAAAAAAAAAGCAGGTTTGTACTCGAATTTTCTGTGGCATAAAAATCAGAACATGGGTTTAGTTAGAATAATTATTTAATATCAAATAATGGTGAAGGATTTAAATTGTAATTTTAACATTAGAAATTCAGTAAAATTAAAATTAAATATAAAAAATATGCATAAAAATAACTTAAAAATTTTATAAAATCGAAAAATATATATTTCTAAGACTTAGAGCTCCTACAGTCAGAAGATGTTTCACTCTTGCCATTTATTCTTTTCTTTTAAAATATTTTACGATGAATGGATGCACCATCATTCTTTCTTTCTTTTTTTAATGCGATATTTTTTATATTGAGTACTTTAATAACAGAAAGATAAAATGAAAGGAAAAAGCACAAAGATGCGTATTTTGTATTTTTAAACATTGCATGGTATTTCACTATACATTTCTCTCCGAACTTTAAACTTCAAATTTGTTTTACTGACTATTCACAACATAGGCATAATTATTCCAATTTGATATACATGAAATTAAGTTCCTCTAATTTAGTTCATATTTCAGAAAACATTTTTACGTGAGTTTATGACATAAGTTTTCGCAGTAAATGACAACTTTTTGTTTTATTTCAAAGTATTCGCCAAAACTTGTTTGATCCTCGTTCCTCGCCAAGGTTTAGCTGTTTTTGGGGGAGTTGGCTCCTTTCGAAAAAAAGAATGGACCCACGTGACTACCAGACTCTGGTGGTCATCCCAGGTGGTCTCCCCCCCCATATCTCAGGTTGAAGTAATTAGTAGCAAATGTAAAAAACACGTGGGAGTGGGAAAATGCAATGAAACGCGTGGAGCCAGCCGTCCTGTTCCTGTTTCAATAGTAATTGCGGAATAGTGCATTTTTTACATCACAGAGAAAATGTATATAAATGCACACACAAAAATTATATTTGAATAAGAAATATATATATAATAATATTTGAAAAATCATAATTTTGTTTAAACAACAAGGCACGTGCATAAAACTAGATTTTCTTTTTCCTTTTCTAAAACTGGCAAACAATAAAAACTGTAAAATTTATGCATTAAATAAAGACAGTTCAAAAATGGTTAATTTATGAAATGATACATTTTGCTTATCAAGAATGAAAATGATGAAAAATTCTTTTGCATAAAACAGAAAATTAATTGTTATAGGATCCGTGTGGGTGGGCACATATAAAATCAGAAATATGCAGATGCAATTATAAACGCAGTTTACTTGATAAAATTCGTTACTTAGTTCATCGTACAGTTTCTGTGTCAAAATATATATCTTGTTCTTTTGGGTGTAAAATATATTTTTTTTTCATTCACGGGGACGTTTTGTAAAACAATATTATTCATTCATATAAATTAAGATAATACACTGCATAAAAATTAAAAATATATTTTCAGAACATTTAATATTTTCTTTCACGTTATGTTGTGTGTAATTCGTAATCTTGGATTCCATTTATATTTTCTCTCAAGTTCTCTCCAGTGACTTATTTAAGAGAGGAGGTGATCGGGGTGACTGTGCCCCCCCCCTAGACCTCGAGGCTACAGTTTAAATAAGAAATAAAAAAAGGGATTTTCTCACAAGAAAAAATAATTTTCGTTTCACTTCTTAAAATATCTTTCGGTGTAAATGCGATTTAGAACGTGAAATTAACATTTATTTATCAATCTGTATGAAACAGTAATAAATGTGATCGGAAGGAAAAAATGAATTCGGGCATTTTACTAAAACCCAGCACAGCTGGATTTATTTTAATTCCAAGCAACAAAATTCCTATTCCGTAAGTTTAATTTGATAATCAACTCAACCGAATATCAATGGAAAACCGAGTAATTTAAAGGGAACAAAAACTAACGAAAACTCTGCAGCACAACTTCATTCATCGTCAGTGTCAGTGGATCAGCAATGTGAACAGAGGAAATGCCTTGTTGCACTGAAAAACTGGCAATTCCATGTTTTAGCCATACACTTTATACTTGATAAACTCGCATGTTTCTTTAATACATGAACGAGTCATTCAGAGAGAAAAAGAGAGTCTAATACATAATTGTAGACTAAAGACTTACATTGCCGATTCAAAATAAGAAAAAAAAAATGTAGACAATCTTGAAAAAATTTTTCATGGTTTCCATATCTTGAAGAAAAAAATGGGATTGTTCTGCAAGTTTTGAGTCATATTTGCTCCTTGATTTATTAGTGGATCCATCTAACATGTATTGTTCAAACAACTTGTGGTAAACTATGGTTAAACGTGATTTCTTTTGAACCTTGTTTAGAAAGACAGTACCTAGCCAAATATTTTTGAGTTATCTTGTGATAAACAGCAGATTTATCTCCTTTTTTTATCCGAATTTATTCGCCCGAATGGAAGGGGGGAGCCATGATTTCTTTATTTACAGACGTAATTCAAAGACATGCCTGAGATATATGAGGCTTGAATTACAAGCAAAATTATTGGTCAGCATGCTCTGGAGAAATTATAAAAGGTCTATCTTTGAACAATACTTAATAATTTGCTATTGGAACTGATGGTTGTGCTCAATAAGATCTGAAATATGATGGAGTTGATTTAGGATTTTAAAAAAATATCATTTGATTGCATGAGTATCAATATTAATCTTCTGGTAAATTGGTTGATTTTTAAGATGCCTTCTGTTTCAACAATAGTAACTATTTAGAATCTTTGACATTGTCATTAATGTTTTATTATTTCATCAAAGCAAAACCTTTCGTTTTACTAATACAAAAATGGAATTAAATTGTTTTCTTGTGTTTGAAGGGTTGAAAGAAGTGAAATACTGGCGCATTTGTTTTTAATTCATTTTGTTGAAACAAAAATATTTTAGCACTGCAATATACTTTTATGATAGGCCGATCTCGCATCATCTAAAAGGATGCTTTTAGTCCATCGAATGCAAAATTTATGATGGACGTACTTAATAAATTTCCTATATATTCTTATATAACATACCGATTATTTTAAAAGATTTTGCTAATAAGTTTCCTAATGATCCCGATCTAACGAAAAACACGAGGTGAAAAAGAGTTACAAAATGTATTTCGAAATCTTCGACCTATAAAAATATTAGAAATTTATTTAGAATGGCTGTGCATAACGAAAACTCAAAACAGATTTAGTTTATCACCTTTTTATTTCTGAAGAATTGAAGGGATTTATCAAAGTTCTTTTGTTGAATAAATTTGCTGTGAATTAGAGACACTGTTTAATTAATTCGCAGTAAGGATATTATCTTCTGCCAAAACATTTTCTTGGTATAAAAGAACATTTCAACAAACATCATGCACTTTACAAATGTTAACTAATGTTGCGAGAAAGAATGTTTTCGTTTTGTTCACAATGACAGCGTATCTAGTCTATGGGCCGAAGACCATTAGTTGTTATAAGTAGTAATGACATTACCGAACATTTTATCAACAGCTGGAATAAGAGGTTTTTCTTTGAACACATTTTTAAAATTATCTGGTGGGTGACGAAAGGCTCAGGACTTGTTGTCCTTCATGCTGTTTTGACGTAGAAGTTGACTAGAAACGTTATTGTATAATTTTCATTAGAAAGAAAATCATAAAGTTTAACTAACTTTTGTAGTTTCGAACAAAATTACTTTTGTAAACAAAAAACTTATTTCTGCATTTAAAAAAATCTGAAACTTTTTTAAAACTGAATTTATGTTAAACAGTGAAAAACATATCACTTATTTCTTCAATAAAATTAGTCACTGAAATCATTTTAAAATGGCTTGGATCCGCCCTAGGATTAATCAAATTATGTTAAATTCCAGCTGAGACGTGTGATAATATAAATAACATTCGTCTGGCATTCAATTCTAGATGTATAAACATTTCAAAAATAATGTTAGCTTCTTGAAGATTAAAAAAAAATACAAATGCACAATTTTCGTGCCCAGTTAGAACGCAATTTCATGTTTGTACGGACTTTTATATGCGAAAAAGAGATTTTTTGTTATTTTCTTCGCCTTGAGTTTTCACATTTATTAACCATTTGAAAAATGATTGTTTCTCTGGAGTAACGATGTTACGCATTGTCAACGTTTTCACTGTCAGTTTGGTCTGATTACTTTAGAAACTAAGCAACTTGCACAAATTGGCTAAAATTATAGTTAACCTGGTATTTATATGGCTGAGATGTAGCACACGTGACTGTAACAATTAAAAAAAATCTTGCATGCATCTTGACATTATTGTAAACTATGTGTGCTTTCTGCAGACAAAACAACCAAACCAATAATCCATAAAACAAATGCCGACTTTGGATTAAGAAGAGTGTGCCCAATTTTTAAATGGTGAACTACAACTGGTCCACAAGACGGATATGTTTTTATTTATGCTGCATTTGAGCTGAGTTGTATAACTAAGTCGTCGGATATGCTGTTATAGCGATATAACGTATTCTTAAAATGTTAGATCTTCGTAAATAAAATAAAAATTAGATCATATAAAACTATGGTTGAAATAGCAGTTTTAAAACATTTCATTTAAATTTCGTATTTAATTATCTTTTTGCACTAACATAATTTTTTCGACTTCTTAGTTATACGTATTAAAACGTGCTTCAATGGTGTTGCACAGCATGCTTGGTAGAAATCATTGGCTTCAAGTTTTATATTGCAACAATCAGCATTTTTAATCAGGCAATAATAATTTGAGTAATTAAAAGTCATATTTGGAATTTTAAAAATATATCTGGAATCGGCATTCGGACCGATTTGAAACCGTTATTTTCCTGTTGTTTCAAATATATAACATCTTATTTTACATGTATATTTATTTAAAAATAGAATAGCTAAGCTAAGGTTATTTAAAAATTTTTACAACTCTAGCTTCTAGGTTGTAAAAATCTCAATTATCTCATGGATAAAAGTAGAATTATAATACAGAATAACTGTTATTTATACATAATGGAAGTGCAATTTTCCTTTTTACAAAGCAAAGATGCTAGCTGCTATAAAAACACATTTTACATTTTTCTGCTATAAAACTGCTACAAAAACACAATTTGCGTTGTTACAAAAATCACAATTTCAGGTTTTCCCATCACTGATTCTGACAAAACTCTTAAACTGGTCCCCCCCCCCCCGAATGTCTTAGTTTGAGCAACGCTGACACTTCAGATAGTTGCAGCATAATTTGAGTTTTTGCAATTATTGCTTATGTTTTAGTAAATAGTGGTGTTTATCGAATGTATCTCTAATTTTAAGAAACTCTATCTATTATTGCATTCTAATTCACTTTCAAGTTTCCATGAAGAAAGCCATGCTCAAAAAAGAAAGAAAGGAAAAGTTATTTCGCTGTTTAGTCGTTTGCATTAGGTGTACCAGATGTTACTTCACAGGTTTCACTCAGCATCTCGCACTTATCCAGTCGACAACAGGCACAGGGGTTACCATGCCCGAGGGCACCATGTGTTTCTCCTTTGCAAAACAACGGGGTTGAGGGTTGTCATAAAGGGTTGCCATTTCCCATTTTGAGCATTTCCTTACCTTTGCTACAATGGTCCAGAAAGCTTTCTTTCTTTTTCTATTTATAAATATATGATACTGATATGTATCCTCAGGAAAATTATTTTTATTTTCACTGGCAATAATCGCAAATATGTAACACACATTTTTTTCTTACTTTTATGTACATTTAAGTGTTCATCTCTAGTATTTTAAAAGAAATCTTGAATTTTTTTTGTCAATCGTATTTATCAATAATCTTTAAAATGTCACATGTGAAAAATTAATTCATTGATCAATTACTAGTTTAAGCAAAACAATGAAACACAAAATGAAGTTAGAATTTTGTTAATTATACTTGATTAATAATTGCCACAAACAATTTTAATGAATGTTTTTAAAAGTTTAGTGCATTAAAGTGAGAATAACTTATGAAGTGTTTTTCAAAATAAAGCTTTGAAAGAACCAGCGTTTCTTCAAAACGTGTCAAGAAAAGAAAATTAAATTCAACACCAGTTTATCATAATATGAGTATCTTAAAAAAAATGTCTCATAAGATTTAGAGTAGGAAAAAAATTCTGACATACAGAGAAACATGAAACTCTTTCTATTGAATTTCACGTTTTCTTTTAAGGCACTCTAACATGCTTTTAGATATAGATTATGCAAGTAATCTATAAAAATCACTATAAAAGTAACAATTTGTACGAATATCTCAAGGGGAGATAAATACAACATCGAAAAAAAATGTCATCTATAAAGCT
>Ga0115856_100196_pt1 | contig 21082 bp, 18 predicted proteins | sample InSIn4gowninarea_FD_83870 | JGI IMG/M metagenome (GOLD analysis project Ga0115856, IMG submission 83870)
TATTGGCTACAACAAGACCAATGATAATGGCGATGGTCGTTACAATTTCGAAATAGAGGAGACCTTTTTGATAAGGAACCATTTATGATCGAGATAGAAACGGCGCATTATATCAAAGGAATGCACAACCTGATCAGCGCGAATTTTGATTTGAAGAACGTGAAGAAATTCAACGAATACCTCGATAAGTTTGAACGTTTCTCCGAAACCGAACTGGTAACCGGAAACGACAACAACCGGGTGCAGTCGTTCGTGTACATACATATCGCAAAGCTGAACAAGCACTTTATGGAAGGCACGTTTACCGAGGGATTGCAACTGGTACCACACATAGAAGGAAAAATAAAGGAGTATTGGCTTTACCTGGACAGGCACAGAATCCTCGTTTTTTATTATAAAATAAGCTCGCTGTATTTCGGTAGTGGCGACTACGATAATACAATCACCTATCTTAATAAGATCATTAATTGGAAGGTGGACCTGAGAACCGACCTGCAATGTTACGCCCGCCTGTTGCACCTGATTGCCCATTACGAGATAGGTAATTTCGATATACTTGAATACCTGATAAAATCGGTGTACCGGTTTATGGCAAAAATGGAGAATCTAAGTATCGTGGAGGAAGAGATTTTCAAATTCCTGCGTAATTCGTTTCACCTAAGTTATAGGAAGTTAAGACCTGAGTTTGAGAAGCTACTGATGAAGCTAAAAAGCATTGAAAACAATCGCTTTGAAACCCGTGCTTTTGCCTATTTGGATATCATTTCATGGCTTGAAAGTAAGGTGTATGCGAAGCCCTTGCAGGCAATAATTAGGGAGAAGATGGATAAAAGTTTCCAGGGTAGCTAGGGTGATGAAATTGTAAGAGTCTAGAGACGTGGTGAGTGTCATAATGAGGGTTGACGGGGAGATTTCCCTCAATTTGCACGGTCTTAACTTACAGCAAGTTTCTACCAAAGATTGTGGGTTTTTCAAATTAAAGAATCGGATTTAAAGAAAACGATCCGACAGTAGAATCACCTTTCGTCGATGTCCAATTTGCACAGTTTATTGTTTATCCCGTAACGCTTTTGTTCCTTAGGAACAACTCATAGGTAGACAAAAGATGAAATTGATTAAACCGTTCCGCTAGGAACGGCTGGTGCTTGAAAACTATAAAACGATCGCTTTGCCAAACAGTTACACCCAAATCCATATTCAATTTGTATTTGCTGTGAAGTACAGGGAAGCTCTAATCAACGACAGTTGGAAAGAACGATTGCACCAATATATAACAGGCATATTTCAGCAAAATAATCATAAGATGTTACAGATAAACAGCATGGCTGACCATATTCATATTTTTATAGGAATGAGACCACACCAATCAATATCATCATTAATCCAAAATGTAAAAACAGAAACAAGCAAATGGATTAAATCTGAAAATTTCTGCTCTTCTCCTTTTGCATGGCAGGAAGGGTATGGAGCTTTTTCATATTCCAAAAGTCATGTACCTAATGTCATTTCCTATATTCAAAATCAGGAAGTGCATCATCGGAAGGAAACATTTTTAGAAGAGTACAGAAGGCATTTAAAGGCGTTTGATATCGAATGGGATGAGAAATATATCTTTCGGGACTTGGAATAGCACCAGGCGTTCCTACGGAACGATATTATCAAAAAATTCTCGTTCCTACCCATGAATTGTTCCTACGGAACAAAGTAACAATTGAGTCGTTTTTGAAATAAAAGCAGGGAAGTAGTTATTGCGGTACATATTTTTCATCGCTATCGTTTAGTGATGAATTGAAAATTAATAAATGAAATATTTAAAGGTTCTCTACGTACAAGTTATCATTGGCATTATCGCCGGTGTTTTTGTTGGATGGCTTTTTCCGGCATTCGCACCCACGGCAAAGCTCATCAGTGAGATGTTCATCAACATGATCAGGATGGTAATTGCTCCTGTCATATTTTTTACCATTGTGCTCGGTATCGCAGGTGCGGGAGACTTAAAAAAGGTGGGTCGGGTTGGTGGCAAAGGCCTCCTCTATTTCGAAATTGTAACGACCATCGCCATTATCATTGGTCTTGTTGTAGCCAATATTATTAGGCCGGGCGTCGGTGTTAGTCACAATTCTCTGGCAAATGCACCAGCTGTCGCCGCTGATCCAAAAGGCTTTGACTGGGTTGATTTTGTTTTACACATTGTGCCTACTAATGTTGTTGATGCGTTTGCTAAAGGTGATATCATCCAGATCTTATTCTTCGGAATTCTATTTAGCATAGGTCTTAAGCAGCTAGGAACTACAGGAGAAAGCGTGATCGCTACTTTCGAAAAGCTGAACAAAGTATTATTCAACGTACTTAAAATGGTTATGAAGGTGAGCCCTATCGGAGCCTTTGGCGGTATGGCTTATACTATTGGCAAATTTGGCTTCACCAGCCTTGCTTTGCTGGGTAAGCTTATGCTCACTTTTTACATCACCAGTCTCCTTTTTATTTTTGTTGTTTTGAATTTGATTGCCCGGTACTATGGATTTAGTTTATGGAAATTACTGGGATATATCAAAGCTGAGCTACTGATCGTTTTTGGCTCTAGTAGCAGCGAATCGGTGCTACCAAATATCATGGCAAAGCTTGAAAAAGCAGGATGTGAAAAAAGTGTGGTCGGCTTGATAATCCCTGCGGGCTATAGTTTCAATCTTGACGGTACCAGTATCTACTTAAGTTTGAGTGTGATATTTCTTGCACAGGTTTTTAATGTGCCTCTCTCCCTGGGACAGGAATTGTCTGTGATTGGTATTTTATTAATTACCAGCAAAGGGGCAGCTGGCATTACAGGAAGTGGATTTTTAGTACTTGCCTCTACCCTAACAGCTTTGAAGGTGGTGCCGGTTGAAGGTCTTGCTTTATTGATAGGAGTCGACAGGTTTATGAGTGAGGCGCGGGCTCTTACCAACATGATTGGAAATACAGTTGCAACAGTTGTAATTGCCCGAAGTGAAAAAGCAGTGGATATGGTGCAATATAAAGCGGTTGTAGAAGGTCGTGGGCGAGTAGTGGAGGTGTCTTAATTGCCTGGTAGTGAACTTGTCTCTAAAGCCGAATTTCTTAACCTCATGTCAAAAGCTCAAGCCGCTGGGCTTCGTTCTTGCAACGGGACTCCACCCGCTTGTTTCTGAAACTGCTTCGCATGTTTCAGAATGCCATCGCTCCGCTTGGCACCCAACCGGCTGATGTCCCTTTTGCAAGAACTGGTGTCGGAGCATCTATATTTTCTGCTTGCTATTGCGCAAACGAGTAGTTTGAGGTATAGATATTGATAAATCTTCTTTCATCTTGCAAAAGGGCTTCTTGGGAGCTAGAAAGTATAAGCAATAAAATACTGAAACAATAAACCATAAAACAATAAATCAATTATACATGGCTAAACTATTTGAACCGTTACGGATAAAAAGTGTAGAACTAAAGAACAGGATAGTGGTATCTCCAATGTGCGAATATTCGAGTGTAGACGGTTTTGCTAACGACTGGCACCTGGTACACTTAGGAAGCCGGGCAGTTGGTGGGGCAGGGTTGATCATTACAGAGGCTACAGCAGTATCGCCGGAAGGCAGGATAACTCCTGATGACCTGGGCATTTGGAAAGATGAACACATTGAAGGGCTAAAAAGGATTACTTCGTTTATTGAAGCAAATGGCAGTATAGCCGGTATTCAATTGGCCCACGCAGGACGCAAGGCAAGCCATAGCAGCCCGTGGAAGGGCGGCAGAATGCTATCAATTGAAGACGGCGGATGGGAAACGGTAGGTCCCGATTCAATTCCTTTCAGAGAAAGTGAACGTCCGCCCATTGCATTAGATAAAAGTGGCATTGAGAAAGTAACCTCTGACTTTGTAATTGCCACAAAAAGGGCCTTGCAGGCAGGTTTTAAAGTAATCGAATTGCACGGCGCCCATGGTTACCTTTTTCATGAGTTCTTTTCACCCTTAAGCAATCAACGCAAAGACGAGTACGGTGGATCATTTGAAAACAGGATCAGAATTTTGATTGAAACAGTTGATGGAATCAACGAAGTGTGGCCCGAAGACCTACCATTCTTTGTAAGGCTATCTGCATCTGATTGGACTGAAGGCGGATGGACTATTGAGGAGTCAGTCGAATTATCAAGGATCCTAAAAACTAAAGGCGTTGACTTAATTGATTCTTCATCAGGTGGGAATATACCACATGCAAAAATTACCGTTGGCCCAGGTTACCAGGTACATTTTGCAGAAGCAATAAAAAAAGAAGCAGGCATTTTAACTGGTGCTGTTGGAATGATCACTACACCTGAACAAGCCGAAGAAATCCTAGCCAATGGAAAGGCTGATGTAGTTATTATCGCAAGGGAATTCTTAAGGGATCCTTATTTCCCTTTGCACGCGGCGAAAGCGCTTGGTGTTGACATTAAATGGCCGGTGCAATACGAAAGAGCGACCATGTAGTTTTCGCTGGATTTAGATAAGAAAATTGTTGAAAATAGAAGTGCCGCTCCTTTTGGTGCGGCACTTCTATTTTATGCTTTAAGGTCTGATGATGGTTCCATCACTTTTTCTAACCTGCCAGTTTGATTTTGTTGTTATCGGGTATTTAGCAGCTTCTTTTTCATTGATATCTACTCCAATTCCCGGCACTTCGTTTACCGACATATATCCGTTGTTCATTGTTGGGCATCCAGTAAATACGGTTTTTAGTTTGTCTGAAAAATGTACCGCTTCCTGTATCCCAAAATTCCAAACCGCCAGATCTATATGTGCATGAGCAGCGTGACCAACAGGCGAAACATCTCCGGGTCCGTGCCAGCCGGTTCTTACATTAAACCATTCTCCTAGTCGGGCCACTTTCATTGCCGGTGTAATCCCTCCAATCTGCGATACATGGCACCGAATAAAATCAAAGTAATGATTGGCCATGGGTTCCAAAAACTCATTGATATTGTTAAAGAGTTCACCCATCGCTATGGGCACTGTTGTACTGGCCCTCAGTTGTTTAAACCAACCCATATTCTCTGGAGAAACGGGATCTTCAATCCAATACGGACGATACACTTCCACCCTTTTGCACATGTCTATGATGTTGATCGGCTGTACCCTTTCATGTGTATCATGCAGCAACTCCACCTCCTCACCGCATCTTTTCCGAACCACATCAAACATTTTAGGTACTGATTTCAGGTATGCGCTTTCACTAATAAAAGCATCACCTTCATAACCAAATCCTGCTGCTCTAAAGTCTGGCTTCTGCAGGTTTGCGCCGGTTCCTCCGTAGCCACCCTGTTGTATTCTAACATGTCTAAACCCTTGCGCCATATATTTTTGCACATCTTCAGCCACCTCTTCCGGCGTATTGCCCCCAGCATGCTCGTAACATTCTACCGCAAACCGGCTCTTACCACCAAGTAATTGGTAAACCGGCATATTTGCCCTTTTACCCTTAATATCCCATAAAGCCTGGTCAAGCCCGCTTAGTGCATTATTGAGAACGGGGCCGTTGCGCCAGTAAGAACTTACATAGAATGACTGCCACATATCCTCGATATTGTCTACATCCTTGCCTACACAAAATTCCGAGAGATAAGAATTAATAGCAGTTACAACCGCAGCAGCCCGTTGTGTAAAAGTGGCACAACCTAAACCGTATAGTCCTGGCTCAGATGTTTCAACCTTCACGACGATCAGATTAATGCCTTCCGGCGCTGTGGCGATAGCTTTTACACTTCTGATCTTTACTGGTGGAAGGGATACTTTGTAGCGATCAGGAATTTGAGGCGCTCGTGCATTCGCCATAGGTGCGCCTAGCATGCCTAAAAGGCCGGCAGTCGAACCAAGCGCAATTTTCTTCATCGTATCCCGGCGGCTGGATGAAAATTCTGTTTCAATTGATTTCATATGAAGCGTTTTGATTTTTTGATTTTTTTAGTTTAGTTGAGCAATGTTTACTGTTTCAGATTTTCGCGTTAAGAGATGAATAATGATCCAGGCTATGAGATAAGTAAAACCACAAAGCGTAAAGATGATATGATATCCGCCAGCAATATTTCCTGCTGCTTTGTAGGTGTCCAAGATACTTCCGATAAGGATTGGAAATAGAATGCCTCCGATTGCGCCGGCCATACCTGCTATTCCCACTACAGAACTCACTGCTTCTGTGGGAAACATGTCTGAGGCCATGGTAAAAACATTGGTTGCCCAAGCCTGGTGAGCAGCAACAGCCAGGCTAATAAGACCAACGGCAACCCATGCCGTTGTAGCAAACTGGGCAAGTATGATGGAGACTTCCAAAAAGGCAAATAGGATCAAAACTGTCTTTCTTGCCCGTAACACCTTCCAGCCCTTTTTAATCAGCCTTGAGGAAAGGTAGCCGCCACCAATACTTCCGACGGTCGTAGCAGCATAAATGACCATTAGCTGTAGACTTGGCCGTTTTAGATCGAGGCTAAAAGTAGATGAGAAAAAGGATGGCAGCCAGAATAGAAAGAACCAATAAATAGGATCGATCAAACCTTTACCGGTGATCATTGCCCAGGTTTGAGGAAAGCGAAACAATCGCTGCCATCTTACTTTTTGTTGAGATTTGCTTTTATGGTGTTCGTCCTGTCCTGCTACTATATACTCGTATTCTTGCTGAGAGAGTCGCTTTTGCCTACTAGGAATGTTATAAAATATCAACCAGAAAAAGAGCCATACAAAACCCAATGCTCCGGTAATCCAAAACACCTCCTGCCAACCGTAATGATTTAGGATCAAAGGCACCACTAGCAATGCCACAACAACTCCTACGCTAGTGCCTGCGTTAAAAATGCCCGTGGCTAAAGCCCTTTCTTTTTTTGGAAACCATTCTGCAACCGTCTTCATCGCTGCCGGATAATTTCCCGCTTCTCCTATACCTAAACCAACCCTTGCCACACCAAAGCCGAAAGCACTTCTACATAAAGCATGAAGCCCTCCCGCAATACTCCATAAAACAATCGTAATGGAATATCCTATCCTCGTACCAATCTTATCTATTAACCATCCAAATGACAAAAGACCAATTGCATAGGCTGCGGTAAAAGCCATTACGATATGTGCGAAGTCTGTCTCTGTCCACCTAAATTCTTTTTCAAGCAGCGGTTTCAGCAAACCTATTATCTGCCTGTCAAGATAATTAATGGTCGTAGCAAAAAACAACAAAATGACTATTAGCCATCTGTAATTTTTCATTTTTTTAGTAGGCATTCATCGCATTTTTCATATAGCAATTAGTATTGGCGAGACTTCGGGACTTAAGCTACAATCGAAAGTTTATCAACAATTTTTTTGAAGTGTTCCTGCAGGGCACCCCAGTCTTTTGCAGCAATTAAATCCTTTTTGAAAAGTGGGCTACCAATGCCAAATGCATCTGCGCCAGCATCTTTAAAACTTTCTACATTGTCAAGGTCTATGCCTCCGGTAGGTGCCAGTTTAATATCATGTAACGGGGCCTTTACATCTTTGATATAACCTGCCCCCAGAGCCTTTGCAGGAAATACTTTCACCATTGAAGCACCTGCCTTCCATGCTTTGTATATTTCAGTTGGTGTCATTGCCCCGGGAAAAATAGGAATGTCTTGTTCTACACAAGCTTTAATAAGTTTCTTCCTTACAACCGGCGTTACAATAAATTGAGCGCCTGCAGCTATGGCCTTTTCAAGGTCTTTTTTGGTACAAACGGTACCTGCTCCAATGTTCAGATCTGTTCCATATTTTTCAACTCCATAGCGTATCATTTCTTCAGCGCCAGGTGTATTCATCGTTATCTCGATCGTGGTTAATCCAGCAATCTCAAAAATTTGCATTACCTGGAACAGGTCTTCCATTGCCATATTTCTAATAATGCCAATCACTGGAACTCTGGAGAATAACGCCCACGAAAATTTATTTTGGTTCATCATTATAACTTTAAAATGTGTTTTTCAAATACCAACTTTTGCCCTACAATTGCTGATCTATCCATTTGCTGAATAGGAACGATTATAGGAGGTTTTGTCAAGTTCAATTCGTCTAAGCCAATTTTATAAAATTCAAAGAGGTTACTTCCACTGCATAAAACCAGCTCCTTTGAATTCTCTTTCAAAAGGTAGTTCAATTCCTCCCCGATCAATAAACCGCTCAGGTAAAACAAATTTTGCGGCTTATCCAGCTTTTGAAATAATTGGTTTGTTCTTACCGTAAAAAGGCCATTCAATATTCCAAAACTTTGGGCTGCTTTAATGCCTGCAATAAATGCTGCCTTATCAGCTGCTAAAAAATCATTTGCCTCCCTATTTTCAATTGAGTCTTTTAAAATGGTGTGAGTTTTAATTACGTTAAAAAGCTCGCCCGTCATAAAAGTGCGAAAGCTGATTAATTGGCCATCTTTAACCTGCACGTGCTTTGAATGAGTACCGGGAAGAATTAAAATTCCTTCTAAAGGTTCAATTCTTTCCTGTGCCATCAAATGAAGCAGACCTAGCAATTGTGTTTCTTCACCACGCATTACATCATTATCGGTACGTACGCCAGAAATAAGAATGATCGAATGGAGAAAATCAGCGTCAGCATCTATTTTCCTTGTACCTATGTCATCGGCATTTACGGCAAATGGCACTTCGGCATACGGCACGTTTTCCATACCTATTGTGGAAGACGCCATACCGGAAATGATCACAGGAAGATGATCTAGGTCTGTGCTTGATTTGGCAGAAAGAGTTTTGATCTGTTCTTTTAAATATTGCTGAAAGAATTTAACCTTATTGCGAGTCTCATTTTCGTTGTTGCCAGCGATCCAGGTAGAATGCATCCTTGCTATACCTTCTGACGTAACAACTTCTGCAACCACCCGGTCAGCTGCTACATCAAACAACCTTAATCTAAATGATGAAGTGCCCCAATCACAACCTAAAAAGAATTCCTGCATCCGTTTTTTATTTTAAATTCTATGGCGATCTGTTTCGTCCATTTACCAATTATGAATAGCTCCATCAGGGCTTTTTAATACTGGATGAGGAAACTTAGTTTTTGAAGTTATCTCCATCACAAAAGTTGCTTTTTTCGGGTCAAACTTTACGCCTAATCCTGGTGCGGGGTTCAGGTATAACTTACCTTTCTTGAACAACACATAATCTTCGTTGAAGTAATCAATTTTTTCCGGCTCGCCGCCCCCTAATTCCATCATGCATCGTGATGGAGAGCTGGAACCAAGTACATGCACAAGGGCGGCTGTAGATAAGGGTCCTGTAAAATGAGGGATCATACCGACATAATGAGTTTCTGCCATTGAAGCTATCTTCTTAAACTCCGAAATTCCGCCGGTATTGGGAAGTGTAACGCGTGTGTAGTCTATCAGCCGGTTTTCTATCAGCTCATTTATATCCCACCGGTCACCAAACTGTTCGCCAACAGCTATTGGCACTTTTGTCATTTGCCTAACGGTTTTATACACTCCGGGATTTTCTGATCTTACAATATCTTCAACGAAATAAGGTTCTAAAGACTCTAGTGCACTGCAGATTTTAATTGCTTCCGTTAAATCAAACCGCGTGTGCAAATCTATTGCCCATTTGCCTTCGCCACCAACTGCTGCATCAATTCTTTTGCAAAGCTCAATTGTCTTTTTTGCATTTTGATAGAAATCAAACGGCTCTTCACCAATTCCTCCTGTTGGGCCAATGCGGTAAGTTCGTAAACCAGCTTCTATGCAATCTCGCGCGCGTTGCTCTTCAGTTTTCGCTTTTGAAGCGTTGAATCCTGTTGCATAACAATCAACATAATCGCGGGTTGCTCCTCCTAAAAGTTCATATACCGGTACGTTAAGCGCCTTGCCTTTTATATCCCAAAGTGCCATCTCCAATGCACCTAATGCGTGTAGCTTTTCACGTCCCGGAGGATAGAACATACCGCGATAGATGTTTTGCCATAGATGTTCAATCCTAAATGGATCTTCACCTATCATCATCTGCGCACACTGCTCTATCATGTCTTTAGATCCACCTTCACCTATGCCGATAATTCCACCGTCGGTTTCAATTTCCACTATTCCACGAGCCTGGTTAAATAGAGGTTTGTTGTAACCTGGAGCAGCATAGTACCTGATTTTTGTGATTTTTAGTTTCGAAACTGCTTCCTCATCAAATTGACCTTTGGCCTTTTTTAGGGGTAAACCGAGTAATACAGCAGTTGATCCAAACACCGTTGATCGAATGAATTTTCTTCTTTGCAAGGTTCCTGTTTTGGCAGTTTATTTATAATTAGAATTCAAAACACGCATAGGATAGAACTTCGGGATTGCCACAACTTCTAATAATATGCTAATAAGCGGGTACCGTTCTATCTAATTGAAAACTAGTTCTTTTAATTTATTCTTCAAATACTTTTCACTCCTCGTTATGTTGCTTTGCAGTAGTTAAAAATGCTGGCCTTTTTTCATCAAATTGCAACTTACCATCAATTGGTTTAGCCACTTCGATCCGCTGTACTTTTCCCACCAAAAAAATATAAGAACAAGCACCAACACAAGCGAGGAAGCCAACGAAAATAAGTGCAGGAGCAAAGTTGCCTCCGCTAACTAAAAAGCCTATAACGAGCGGCACAACTACTGATGCAAGGTTTCCAATAAAATTAAAAACGCCACCTGTTAAACCGATGAGATGCTTTGGTGCGAGGGTTGAAACAAAGATCCAGGAGATAGCGGCAAGACCATTTCCAAAAAAAGCAATGGTCATAAACAGAATGATGAGCGCAGTGCTGTTAACGTAATTTGCCCCGATAATTAAGATTGATAAAATCAGCCCAACGATTACAGGCGTTTTGCGCGCTACGTTAACCGAAACTCCTCTTTTAATTAAATTGTCAGATAAAAAACCGGATAGTAACACGCCGGTAAAAGCAGCAAGAAATGGTACAGACGCTAAGAAGCCTGATTTCAAAAAATCAAGACCGCGATATTTTACCAGGTAAGTTGGAAACCAGGTGAGAAAAAACCACATAGTAGCGTTAGCGCAAAACTGGCCTATATAAATACCCCATAGCTTTCGATGAATAAATACTTCTTTTAGATCTCTCCACTGGAAAGGCAACTTTACTGCCTCTTTTTTTGTGGCAGATCTGTCAATTAACCCACCGCCGCGCTCGATATGATCGAGCTCTGCGTTGTTTACCCTTTGATGTTCTAATGGGTCGCGATAAAAGAAATACCAGGTGATACCCCATAAAATTCCAATCGAACCAGTTATAATGAAAAGGCCTTTCCAGGTAAGAAAATGCTCGATAGTAGTAAGCACGGGAGTTAAGAAAGCGAGCCCAATAAATTGGCCTGAAGTATAAGTAGCAATGGCTGAAGCTCTTTCTTTGTCGGGAAACCAGCTGGTAACAATACGGTTGTTGATGGGATAAGAAGGGGCTTCGAATGCTCCAGTGGCAAGGCGAAGTCCGAATAACGTTGCAAAACCATGCAACGTACCTTGAAGCAGCGTTACAATTGACCACGTAACAAGGCAAAAGGTGTATAGAATTCGCGGTTTAATGCGATCTACTAGTAAACCCCCGGGAATTTGAAGTGCAGCGTAGGTCCAGCCGAAAGCCGAAAAAACAAGGCCTAATTGAACAGGAGATAATTGAAGATCTTTAGAGATAGCAGATGCAGCAACGGAAATATTACTACGATCCATGTAGTTAATAATAACGTTGCCGAAAATAAATGCAAGAATGCCAAATCTTATACGGGTTGCTTTAACAACAGGTTGAACTTCCATGGCAATAAAGGTGGGATTGATTTTATTGAACGTTGATTACCACTCCGCCACGCTTCCATCAGTATGTCTCCATAAAGGATTTCTCCAGTTATGTCCCACCGCAGCCATCTTTCTTACATGATCTTCATTTATTTCAATACCTAAACCCGGCCCTTCAGGTATCCTGACATAACTGTTTTCATAATCGAAAACGGTTTTATCAACCAGGTAATCCAACAAGTCATTTCCCGTGTTGTAATGGATGCCCAGGCTTTGTTCCTGTATGAAAGCATTATGACAGGTTGCATCTACCTGCAAGCAGGCAGCAAGAGCTATAGGACCCAACGGGCAATGAGGAGCAGCCGCAACGTCGAAAGCTTCGGCCATCGAGATGATCTTTTTACACTCAGTAATACCACCAGCGTGAGATAGATCAGGCTGAATGATGTCTACATAACCATCTATCAACAGGTTTTTATAATGCCATCTTGAAAACATTCTTTCGCCCGTAGCTATAGGTATGGTGGTATGCTTCGCAATTTCTCTTAAAGCTTCATTGTTTTCAGGTAGTACAGGTTCTTCAATAAACATAGGATGGTAAGGTTCGAGTTCTTTAGCCAACACCTTTGCCATTGGTTTGTGTACGCGGCCATGAAAGTCAATTCCAATTCCAACGCCTGAACCTACGGCTTCTCTCACTGCTGCAATGCGGGCAATGGCAAGGTCAATTTTATCATGTGAATCTATATATTGAAGTTCTTCAGTAGCATTCATTTTCAGCGCAGTAAAACCTTGCGCAACCAGTACTTCGGCAGCTAGTCCAACTTCAGCAGGTCGATCACCACCGATCCATGAATATACCTTCATTGTTTGGTGCGCCTTACCGCCCAGCAATTGGTGAATTGGCGCATTATAATACTTACCCTTTATATCCCAAAGCGCTTGGTCTATTCCAGATATTGCACTCATTAATATGGGGCCACCTCTATAGAAACCGGAGCGGTACATTACATTCCAATGGTCTTCAATATTCATTGGGTCTTTACCAATCAAGGCTTCCATCAATTCATCGACAGCCGCTTTTACTGTTGCAGCTTTGCCTTCAATTATTGGCTCACCCCAACCTACCAAGCCATCATCCGTTTCAATCTTTAGAAACAGCCACCGAGGTGGAACCTGGAACAGTTCGTAACTCCTTATTCTCATAATGGATATGCTTTACCGTTGAAGCAGCAATTTAAATAAAAAATAAGCTGATTATCATTCACTTTAAGACGATGGATGAATTAATTTAAACATTGCTAGCGTTCGTATTAACCGACAGAAATGAAAAATTTATAGTAAATTTCAAACAACAATTAACTCAATAAAAATTATAAAGACTTGATATGAGTATTTTGAAAAAGAAAGCTTTTTTGGTGTCGCTAATGTTCTTTCTTTCCATTGCAGTAATTGCGCAAACAAAAGACGAACAAGATGTTGGAGTAGTTGTTGAAAAATTTAGAACAGCAGTCGTTGATGCAAATAAGACTGCACTTGAAAAGCTTACCGCAGACAAATTAAGCTATGGCCATTCAGCGGGATTTGTTGAAAACAAACAAGTGTTCATCAACAACCTGGTGACAGGAAAATCTGATTTTGTTACATTGAATTTGTCAGATCAAACTATTTCTATCAGCGACAACATTGCCGTGGTTCGCAACAAACTAGATGCTACTACAAATGATGACGGGCAACCGGGAGAAGCGCATCTGCTGGTATTAATGGTTTGGCAAAAGAAAGCAGGACAATGGAAACTCCTGGCAAGGCAAGCGGTAAAGCAAGTGGCAAAGAGTTAAGTTGATAACTGTTTGCTTTCTACCTCTTGGCATAGCTTTTTGAGTTTTTGTCAAAATGAAAATTCAATGCAGCATGTAGATTGGCATAAATTATTTGTACCAGACACACCTATACTGGAAATTTTAGTTAGAGGATCGGTTACATACCTGTCACTATTTACTTTACTAAGGGTCATATTAAGGAGAGAGTCGGGTAATCTGGGCATTACAGATATGTTGGTAATTGTGTTGATTGCAGATGCATCACAAAACGCGATGGCAGGAACCTACACTTCAATATCAGATGGAGTGCTCTTGGTTGCAGTGATTATTGGATGGAGCTATTTTCTTAACTGGCTTGGGTATCATTGGCCATTTTTTGAAAGACTGACCAAGCCGGCAAAATTATTACTTGTTCGAAACGGCAAACTAATGCATAGAAATATGCGGAAAGAACTGGTTACAGACGAAGAGTTGAAGACCGAACTAAGAAAAGCAGGTTTAAAGAGTTTTGATGACGTTAGTACTGCTTACATGGAGAGCGATGGTAGCATTAGCATTATTCAAAAAAGTAAAAACTAAAGGTCATTTACTTCGGTTCTTTCCAGCGCTATATAACTAAAACAGCATATTCTATTTTTGAAAATTCGATTGTCTTGTCCGTTGAAATTTTCAACGTTATATTTATCATGGTTATGGTAAATTGGAGATTAGAAAAGGGGAAAAAGGCAGCAAATTTTTAAAAGAGTTTACTCAATATGAGTTTAGAATACGAGGTTAAAAAGCCGGAAGAGCTGGTAAGGATTAACAGCAACGACATAGGTGAATTGCTTTGGTGGTCTTACATTTTACTCACCACACCGGAGAAGATATTATCAATAATAGAAAAATCCGGGAACAGCGTTGAAGAGGTAAAAAAAGGGCTAAAGTAGAAAGGGTTATAAAAGTTATAAGCCAGGTCTACAATATAAAAAGAGGAATGAGCCAGATAGCTTCATTCCTCTTTTTTGCTTCGATGATGTTTAAAACACTTCCTGCAACCGATCTATTACTTGGCTCCGGAATACCAGTTTCTCAACCTTACATCAATGTTTTTATCGCCTTCATTTACGAGTTTCTTAAACGCATCTACGTCCTGGCCACGATAGTGATATGGGTAAATGACTTTAGGTTTGAAAGCCAGCACACCTTGCGCCGCCTGTGTAACATCCATGGTGTACGGTAGGTTCATACAAACAAAAGCGATATCGATATTTTTCAAAGCCCGCATCTCAGGAATATCTTCGGTGTCGCCAGAGATATAGATATTCTTACCACCGATTTCAAGAATGTATCCGTTTCCTCTGCCCTTTGTATGAAAAGCATCAGGGGCTTCCGGAAGATTGTACATAGGTACGGCAGTGATAGAGATACTTTGCTGCATCGTCTTGTCTCCATTTTTAAGGATCACTAACTTTTGCTTGTCAGTACCTGACGGCAATTTATCAGCAACAGCTTGTGGAACCACCAACACAGCTTTAGATGCATTGATAGCGTCAAGCGTTTTGGGATCAAAGTGGTCTCCATGGATATCAGTGATCAATATAATGTCTGGGGCCGCAAGGTTACCAAAAGCTTCTTTCCCGCCAGTCGGATCGACATAAATATTTTTCTTATTGTAAGAAAGTACCAGCGTAGCATGGGTAATTGGTTGAATGGTAAGCTCACCGCCCCTTACCTTTTCGCGATCAGGTGCTATTAATTGAGCCTGCGCAACAATTGCCGAGAAGAAGAAAAAGAAAGATAGTAACTGCTTAAATCTCATGGGTTTCATTTTATTGTTTTGATATTTTAATTAGTAGTGTCGTAAAAAGTAATTGAGCTCTCTTTTAGGGGAACGCAACGCTCAGCTGCTGCCTGTATTAAACAATGAAATGATGGATAGGTTTACTTGCGCGGCAAAAATTCACCTCACTTCTTCTCATTAGCCAACCTATCTGTTCGAATCTGCACATCGCCCGCTATTACTTCCAAACACTTTTTAGTCTTGTAAGCTGTAGCGATTTTATTTGAAAACCGTCTTCAGATTGAAATCTCATTGTCGAATAAATGCGGTGCGGAAAGTAGATTTCAGTCATGGTTGAAAGACCGTTATCGGCAAATAATTCAACCGAAGCATTGTCTACGATTAAAGTAATGTCAGTACCGGCGGCACCTGCAAACCTTGGAGCAGTATGACGAGCAGCAAAGTCTTTTTGAAAACTAACATCGCCAGATTTTGTTCGATCTATAAAATAGTTGTTGCCGGCCTTATCATAGCCTACTACGAGGTTTTCGCCCAAATTGTTTGAGAACGATAGTGAAAAGCTTTCGAGATTTTCGGAAGTAAGATGCAATCTGAAAGGGCCTGTAATCTTACCAGCTTTAGCTGTCAAATCATAGTTTGTTGCGTTGATGTTTGCATCAACCATTGCTGTGGTGTACAGATTATTTAGTTCAGGCGAAGGTGTAGAGGTCGCCAGGTACTTCTCCCCTACTTTTTCAATGCCCAGGTCTCTTGGCACTGTCATCGCACTTCGCCACGGGCTTGTAGGTACCCGGTCTGCATACAGCCAATTACTCATCCAGCCGAGGAAAATTCTCCTATTGCCTGTGTTTGACCAGGTAATGCCCGCGTATTCATCAGGTCCGTAATCGAGCCAACGAGTATCGGTTTGATAAGGAGTGAATTTACTACCGTCAAATTGGCCTGTAAAGTATTGAGTAGCAGAACCTGCATTAGGTCCACCGGGATTTATATTTACAATCAGCACCCAAATTTTTTGACCATTATAATCGAGAGGAAAAAGATCGGGACATTCCCATACTCCGCCATGTGCGCCAACTTCTTTTCCAAACTCACTTTCCTTTGTCCAGTTTTTAAGGTCGGGAGATGAATAGAAAGTAATGTGGTCTAATGTTGCTAAAGTCATTACCCATTTTTTGCCAGCTTCGTACCAACTCACTTTAGGGTCCCGAAAATCTTTGATACCTGGATTTTTAAGCACAGGATTACCGGCATACTTTGTCCAGGTTTTTCCGTCATCCAGGCTGTATGCAATGCTTTGATTTTGGTAAGTACTCGTACCTGCTTTTTCGCCTTTTGGATCGTGATGAGTAAAGATGGCAACTAATGGAACTTTTCCTTCCTGCCCGAAACCTGAAGTATTATTTATGTCAGCTACTGCACTTCCCGAAAATATATAACCAAGGCTATCGGGGTACAGTGCAATAGGCAAGTGTTGCCACTGCATCATGTCTTTACTAACTGCATGTCCCCAATGCATCGGCCCCCAAACTGTACTATCCGGATAATATTGGTAAAAAAGATGATACTGGTTGTTATAATAAAGCATCCCGTTAGGATCATTCATCCAATGCGCTGCTGGAGAAAAATGAATCTGCGGGCGGTGAGCTTCAGTATAAGTTGCTTGTTGGGTAATTTGTTTAGACTGGTTTTTTGCAGCACTGCAAGCGGCAAGCAAAGTGATGAAAAGGCAGTATTTTAATTTCTTCATCCAATAAATTTTTATGACTTCAACTTGTAGCATGTTGCATAAGTGTGGGCTTTGAGAATAACACGTTTTGCTCCCTGAAGGTTTACAGTACAAGTGTGCGACGCAACGAAAGCTACATAGATAACAATTGCCGGGCACCAAAAAAGAGTATTACAAACCGATCTAGCGAATGCCTAAGTCTTTTTGTATTTGCTCTAGCGACCGCCCTTTGGTTTCGGGCATCATTTTCCAGATAAACAGGAAGGCCAGTATCATCATGACGGTATAAAACACGAAAGAGTAAAAGCCTCCGTTTGGGCTGCCTTCAACGATTATTGGAAAGGTCCACGAGATAATAGCCGCCATGATCCAATGGGTGAAACTGCCTAATGAGCCGCCCTGCGAACGAACGGAATTTGGGAAGATCTCGGAAATAAAAACCCATATAACCGCGCCCTGCGAAAACGCAAAAAAGGCAATATATCCAAGCAGGTAAAACAGTACATTCTTTCCCATCGTGCCACCGTGAAAGGCCTGTGCAGTTAACCCAAGGAAAACGATCAAGCCAACGCAGCCGACAAGAAGAAGTGTTTTCCTTCCAAACTTGTCGATAACAGTCAAGGCCAGCAAGGTAAAAAGAAGGTTTGCACCGCCAATGTAGACAGGTTGTAAGTAAGCATCTGCCTTACTAAAACCGGCCATTTCGAAGATGCGGGGAGCATAATATAAAATGGCATTGATACCTGAAAGCTGGTTAAACATTGCTAACAATACCGCGTACATAATCGGCTTTCTATAAGTGTTACCCATAAATAGCTTTTCCTTCAGGCCATAGTGCTCTAACTGGTGCTCCAGTTGAATGACCGCCATGGCATCAGGCTCTCCTGTTTTATTAAAAATTTCCTTGGCCTCTTCATCGCGTCTATTCAAGATCAGCCAACGAGGACTTTCAGGGATGGAACGTAATAGTATGGCAAATAAACCGGCCGGAACAATCATGATACCGAGCATCCAGCGCCATGAGTTTTCGCCGAGGTTTACAAAAAGAAAATTGGTTAGATATGCGATAAAAATACCCGTTACAATCATCAACTGGAATAGCGCAGCGAGTCGGCCGCGAACGTGTGCGGGCGATACCTCGGAGATATACATCGGTCCAACAACTGATGAAGCACCAACAGCAATACCACCGATGAAACGGAAAGTGATAAATAAGATCCAGATGGGAGTAAGTGCGCAGCCCACGGCCGAAAGAAGATACAATAAGGCAATAATCGTAAGCACTTTTTTTCGCCCATAACGCTGTGCGGGGTTGCCAGCAATGACCGAACCAATCACAGTACCGATCAAACTGGAGGCGACTGTAAAGCCTTGCCAGCCCGAAGAAAGATTCCACAACGCCTGGATCGTTTTTTCAGCGCCCGAGATAACAGCTGTTTCAAAGCCAAAAAGGAAACCGCCAAGAGCGGCAATCAACGAAATGCGGATGACATAAAAAGGCACTTTTAAGTTTGTAGTGGCACGTGTCCTACTGCCTGTTTCGATTTGCATATTTTGTTTTTAAGAATTTTCTATTTTGATCCAGTTTTAGGTAAAACAATTTGTTGCGATTGTTAGTATCGTTCCATTTACTCCAGATCAATCTGCTTCAAAAAAACAATCGTTATCAATTAACAAAAGAGACACCGAAGGTCGAATTTAGCCTTAAAGCTTTAAAAGATGCCCGACTATTTGGCGGGGCATAAAAATATTAAATAACTGCAGACGGAGATAAACTGTAATCGCACATTTCATGTGCGAGGAGTATTCGTAGTAACTATACTACAAGCCCGTAGAATTGTTATTACACCAAAAAAGACTGCTCGACTATTTTCTATAAATCTCACCTCCGCTTTCTTTGCCTAGAAAAAATAGATGAAAAAATTTCATTTGAACGGCGAGAAGGAAGGATTGAAAACGTTGTGCGGACAAACGAATTACGGTGGAAAGAAGGTGCAGATGGTTCGAATAAAATCTTTAGATGAACTTAAGCAAACAGCACCTGAACTACAATGTAAAAAGTGCGTTGAAATGTCTAAAGCAAAGGGATAACTTGGGGACGAAATTAAAATGTCGGCAATCTTTATCCTGTAAATACAAAATTGGCTAAAATTTCGTTATTAGCCTTAGGAACAAAAATTTTAGCCAGGGCAATGGGAAAATCAACAGTTTTATTAATAACTTTTAGCAAAAGCAATATGAAAATAACAGAAGGATATGTGGGCTACTTAATTGGAAAATTGGTGATCATTTCGATATATATGCTTAATAAGTTTGCAAGGTTTTGCAGGCCGGAGATTGCTCATGATAGTAACTGATCGATGGTGACGATAATTTTATTTTCGGATTGTAAATCATCTTGAAGTTCCAAGCATTTACAAACACCTTATTTACAGGGTTGCCGTTTTTATCGGCAACCCTTTTTGTTTTTGAAACTTATTCCAAAAGTAGAGAACAAGGGTGATTAAACATTCCCTGCTAATAGTCATTGCGTGGATCTTCGATTTTCGGAGTTAGTATATCCCTTCGATATGCGACACTCTTCGTTATCTATATGCAATCACACTGCCTGTCAAAATCCCAAACCTGGTAATTTCTCAAACAAGTATGAAAATTGCCAATAGCTGCGGCGATTGCAACTCTAAAACTGAATCTTTAGTTTTATTTTACTACTGACTTATTCACTGACTCTATAATTAATTAATCATTTGTCCACTGAAGAAATATAGAGGGTACAATTAAAATTCTCAAAATTGGAATTGGATTTCCTAAAACAGGACAGTTTCCACATTCCCCATTTTGAGATGTTACTTATAATCAAGTTATTACTTTACGGCATATTCATAGACGATAGGTGTTAAATCAATATCTATTATGAATACAAACTTTACTCACACGGAAGCCTCTTTAATCCCATCCTGTCTCAAAGGAGACAGAAAAAGTCAAAAAGCTTTATATAATCTCTTTGCTCCAAAACTGTTTACCGTCTGTCTGAAATACATGAAAAACCAGATGGACGCAGAAGATGTGTTGCAGGAAGGTTTTGTAAAGCTTTTTAATAACCTGCACAAGTTTAAAGGCGAAGGATCATTTGAAGGTTGGATGAGAAGAATTTTTGTAAATACAGCTATTGAACATATTAGGCGTAGAAAAATGGAGTCTGCAGGTTGCCTTGAAGTATTCGAAAATTCAATCATTGATAAAAAACCTTCTGCTTTAGATAACTTATATAATAAAGACCTTCTTGGTACTTCTAACAATTTAAGTCGCGGCTATCGTACTGTTTTTCATTTATATGCTATTGAAGGTTATTCTCATAAAGAGATAGCCGCAAAATTGGGTATTACCGAAAGCACAAGCAAATCTCAGTATTTAAGAGCTAAGGCATGGCTGAGAACAGCGATCGAAGGAAAACAAACTGCTTAGTGGCAGTTGTTCCACTTATTTTGATCTACTCTGGGAAAACTACGCCTGATAGCTGAGCACAAGCAGAAAGAAAACGCTCCTGAATATTGATATTGCTGGCGGCGGGCAAGAAATCTTTAGGTCTTTGGTGATAGAAGTATTTACCAGAGACCAGAGCTTTTTCATCATTACTTATTGCCAACCACACCTGCGTTTTCGGTGCTTCCTCAAGACTGTCAGGCGCTCCTGCCCCACCCATTTTTGTTGCCACCCAACCTGGTTCTAAAGCATTGCTATACACGCCCTGCCATCTTCGTGCAACTGCAAATGCCAGTACGAGGTCGTGTAATTTAGAATCAGAATAGGCACTGTAGCCGCTCCACGCTCTATGCTCCCAGTTCAGGTCTCTTAAACTGGTGTCGCCACTTTTATGTAATCCTGAACTGGTGTAGATAAGCCTTTTTGGTTTTTTGATAAGTTATCTAAAGCAGAAGGTTTTTTATCAATGATTGAATTTTCGAATACTTCAAGGCAACCTGCAGACTCCATT
>Ga0115856_100186_pt1 | contig 21047 bp, 18 predicted proteins | sample InSIn4gowninarea_FD_83870 | JGI IMG/M metagenome (GOLD analysis project Ga0115856, IMG submission 83870)
AAATGGCCCTCAAGGTTGCCACGGATCCAGAACATCGTTTCGATCTCGCCTTATCCCTCGGCGACCTCCAGCAAGCCGTCTCTATTGCTCGCGAGCAAGACACGGAGCACAAGTGGAAGACAGTGGGCGACGCAGCCCTTACCAACTGGGACGTCCAACTCGCACAAGAATGCTTCGTCAAAGCCAAGGATCTGGGCTCTCTCCTGCTCCTCTACAGCGCCACAAGCGACGTAGCCGGCCTCCGCGAACTAGCCTCGCTGGCCGAAACAGCAGCACCAAACAACGTAGCTTTCTCTGCTCTCTGGCAGATCGGTGACGTGCAAGCCTGCATCGACCTTCTGGTCAAGACCAGCCGCTTCGCCGAAGCCGTCCTCTTCTCGCAAACTTACAAGCCCAGCGCCACAGCCGGCCTCGTCAAGCAGTGGAAAGAGGCGCTCGAGAAGGAAAACAAGACAAAGGTGGCCAGGCTCCTTGGCACACCGCCACAGGACGGTGAGGGCGATGCCGAGATGTTCCCCGAGTGGGACGAGTATCTCCGATTGGAGAAGGAGGGCGGTACCGTGGAGGATTTGCTTGTCCAGGAGGATGACGGCGTTGAGGCCGAGGATGCGGATGAGGAGATTGCGGCGGACGCCGAGGAGGATGAGGATGAGGACGAGGAAGATGATGAGGAAGAGAGCGAGGAGAGCGAAGAGGAGGACGCGAAGAAGGCGTAGATGTTTTGATGTAAATGGGTATTATGGATCCTTTGGTTCTGTGAAAGAGTGAATTGCCTGGCTCAGCTAGACTAGATGAAGTATGTGTAGCAACCATCATATCTTGTTATTTATGCAAATGGAGGAAGTATACAATGCGCTTTCATGGTTTGTACCTGCTTTGCGTTTATACATCCTTTTCCAAGGTCGCTGATAGAATGTGAGGATAGAGAAGGGACATGGAAATGGAAATATAGCTGCTCTGTTCCTTTAGAGTAGATAAGAGCGATGATGGTACAGAAGCAAATGCAAAAAACGCCGTTATTCCCTTGAAGATTCATGATCGCTCCCCTGCCCATATATACGTTGTATGGTAAGTAAGTCATAACATGATCGTAACGATTGCAGCCACCGCGCCCGTAAAAGAAACAGGGCATCTCTCCTACATCCTTCTGACGATTGATTCTACCTCACAACCACCGATTCCGGCTCCTCACTAACCGCAGAATGAGGCGGTCCGCTCGTATACGCGGAATCGCGGAAGCGACTGCTCTCGTCGCCGCCACTGGCGGTACTGTCATCGCTCTCCTCGGTCGCCTCTTCCGACTCTTCTTCCTCGGTAGTATGCACACGACTCCTGACCCGCGCATTCAGCTCCTCGACGGTATCATCCACGGTATCCATCTCGCGGAGTCCCTTTCCGCGACCGAAGAAATCCTCAGTGCGTAGACCGCGCACGTCGCCCTGCGTCATGCCCTTGCTGTTGCGCAGCGTGCCGTCGGCCTTCTTGCGGCGAATGTACTCGCGGACCGGGCCCATGGCGGCGTCTCGGCACGCCTCTTTGATGTCGCTGCCGCTCATGCCAGCGGAGACGCGGACGAGGTAGTCGAGGTCGAAGTTCTTGGTGTCGATTTTAGTGCCACGCAGGATGAGGGAAAATATGTTGTTGCGTTGGGTGGCTGAGGGGAGGGCGACGGGGAATTTCTTGGGCATGCGGCGCAGGATGGCTTCGTCGATGTCTTGGATGCGATTTGTTGCGCCGAGAATACATATCCGTTGGGGTTCGGTGGAGCCGGAGGAGGTGGAGGAGGCGAGACCGTCCCAGTGCGTCATGAATCTAAACAAGGGGTTAGTTTACTTGACTGAGAGAAGACGTGTAAGGGGACGTACTCTGCTTTTACCATGCCACTGGCTTCGTGCTCGCCGCTTCGTCGCTGGCCGAGAACGGCGTCGATCTCATCGATGAAGACTATGCTGGGTTGCAGCTTCCTCGCCAAGCTGAAGACTGCGTTTACAAGCTTGTTGCTGTCGCCGTACCATTTCTCGGTCAGGGTGGAGATATGCAGGTTGATGAAGCAGGCGCCGGATTCGTGTGCAAGCGCTTTCGCAAGCATCGTCTTTCCGCAACCAGGGGGACCGTAGAGCAGGACGCCCGAGGGCGCGCTGAGGAGGGAGGAACTGTGGGCGTAGAGGTGGGGCATGGTAAGGGGGTAAATCACTGATTCCTTGAGTTCTTCGATTATCGAGTCGAGGCCGCCGATGTCTGCCAACTTGTCAGTCTCTCTTCCATCATCTCGACGCATGTATGCGTATGCGCCAATTGACCCTTAATTCGAAATCTGGGGTCTGGCATTGTAAATGGGTTTTGCGACATACCCTCGAAGCTCACGGGGATTTCCTCTGGCGCAACAACCTCCATGGCAATTGTCTGCTCGTATGTGTTCAGATTCAGGTCCTGTATCCTCGGCCGTCTATGCCGCGAATCGGTCTCGTCTTCGTCTTCACTGTCGTATTCGCCATAGCTTTTCCGCCGCTTGCTCGTCAGGATAGCGTCGAGTTTGCGGGTTGCGGCTGACGCTTTGGCGCGGGCTTCTTCTTTTTGTTGGGCTTCGGGGTCGAGGCGCGTGAGCAAGTTGCGGATTACAAAGTAGGCTATTAATGGCTACGGCAGAGTCAACTTTATATCGGAAATGTATTTCCAGGGCTTCAGAGAGACGGAGGACGGTAGGGCGCATTGATAGGGCGGAAACGTACTGCTGCAGCGGCCATGAGGATGTCGGGGAGATAGCCCGTGAGGCTACTCTTCTTGTTCGAACTCATCTTGTCCTGCCCCCCAACTATACAGTTTTCAGCGTCGTAGAAATCGCGTAGAATTGGGCCGGGAAAGAAGGAATGTCGGGCGTAAGGGTGGACGCAACGTGCGTTGTTCGATACCAAAAGTTAGGATCCAGGGACCGGCCCGCCACCAGAGGATAGCACCTGCAGCCTCGGCCTTGGCTGCATTCACCTCCGCCTCCGTTACACACCAACTCCGCTCCGCATCGCCGTCGCATTGCTCGACGTCACCCCACGCTTCAATTGTATTTCAACTCAAAATGGCCGCGATATATAAACCCACAGAAGCAATCGCCTTACTGCGGCCAACCTTTCTCCTCCCGCGCATCCACCCCGCTTCAAATCGCAGAGCGCAACTCGGGCGCATAGCCTTCTCCACCACCAAACAGGCGCAGGCGACGCATACCTCGACACCAAACCCAGCACCACAGCCGAAAAGAAAATCTATCACCTTGACTGGAGACACTGGACAAGTAAGATGGTCTGATCTATCACCGGGCGAAAAGGCCGTACGAACCACGCAGCAAAGCGCAAACCTAGTTATAGTCGTGATAGGAATTATAGCAACCGTAAGAAACGACTTTAATTACACCACAACGAGGATTAGCACCACTAACTAACAGTCTCCAGGGCGGCGTAGGCTACTTCCTCTTCTCCGACGTCTTCAGCCCCTCCTCCAAAACCGCCTACTTCAACCGCGCAACCAGCCTCGTCCGCGACGACGCCCGCTGTCAAAAGCTACTCGGCCCCGGCCCGCAAATCTCGGCCCACGGCGAGGGCTCATGGTCGCGATGGGCCCGCAATCGCTACATCAGTAGTATTGAGGAGACAGACAAGTGGGGCACCGACCACTTGCGCTTCAAATTCTATGTCGAGGGCCCGCTCGGCCAGGGCGTCGTTCATGTCCATTTGACCAAGAGACCCAGTCAGCCGGACTACGAGTATCAGACGTTGGCTGTGGATGTCAAGGGGCATCAGAGGATTGATTTGATCGCGGGGCAGAAGAGTGATAGGGTTGCGCCGAGGATCTTTGGCGCGAGGTGGTGGTGATTGAGTGTCTTATGAGTGAAAAAGACTGTGAAGTATTCTACATTAGCACAGCATGATATTGCATCTTTTTGAATTACGTCAAATCTTGGGCGACTTTAGATCAGCATTATCTCTATAGCCTGAAAAGTAATCCGCCCTTTCCCGCGTCGGCGAGTCGCGTCTTGAGAAGAAAGGAATTGGGAGAGATGAGGCGTATATGTCAACCATCGATTCGCAGAGGGATATAGACAGACAGGCATATGAAAGAGGGAGAAGGCACTCGAGAAATGAGAATAAAGAGCGATACCAGATGCTGAAGAATGTAAACATTTGTCTGTTATGTACAAGAAGCAGGACGAGCCTACAAGTAATTAACCTCACAAGAAACCGAGAGAACACCTACCTAATTATTCCCTCTAAGAGTACTTCAACTCGCGCTCGCTGCGCTTCCATTCCCTCCACATGCAGGGAGCAGTTGGTTGCTCAGCCTCGTCTTTCGTGCCTGACGCCTTCCCTTTTGCAGTTAGCCTCACGCTACCCAGATATCTACTCCGCCCCCCTTCGGCAACCGAACGAACGAAGATACACCCTTCCCGGCCTACTTTATACAAGCTAAGTCTGTACGCCTAAACATCTGGTTTGCAGATGTCCCACTTTTTCACTCTGAATGCGTTGTTTGTTTTTGCCGTCCCCTGCTTAAAGCGAGCGAAGGATCGTTTCGTTGCTCTATTTACGGAAATGTGCTCGGGGCGATAATGTTAGGCCGCTGCGCGATGGATGGTAGGGTGTGCTGGTTGAGGTGTTTGAAGGGATAGGATGGGCGATCTTGTCGACATTCCGGCCCTGAGATGCGGCGGAGCGATGCGTAGCGTGTTCAGGCCGCCGCGCGATAGACATTCGAGCATGCTGATCAAGTGTTTGAAGGAACTCCGTACACGGCATTGACGACATTTTGGCCCCGGGATGTGGCGAAGCGATGGGTCGCGATGGTTAACCTCTATCAAACTGCGTTTTTTTGTGGGTGCTTTATGTATACTCTGGTAGGGCCTAAGAGTGGACGCCTAGGCTGATTCAACGATGTTGGAAACACGACAATGGAAGTGTTTTGATGGAAGTCGAAAAGCGTATAAAGGTACTTACGGGTCCTTTTGATTGAATGGACATCAAGCAACCACCAGCAGCCATCAGCAACGAACAGTCAACTCCTTCTCCTACCCATCTTGTTACATTTCAAGTATCCTTCTATCTTCACCAGCTTCTATTTCGCTCCCTACTACTAGCAGCCGTCAATAATGCTCTTCAAGACAATCACACTGAGCACACTCGCCGCCTTGGCCTCAACCAGCGTACTTCCAATAACCAGCCGCCAGCAGCTCAACAAGCATGTCTTCAGCGATACAGGCAACATCGACATAACCTGTACGTCGCCCTACCACCAACCTTTACCCATCACCCCCCTCTAACGCATTTACCTCTTTATCATCACAGTCTCCCAAGCAACAGTAAACATCGGATCTCTCTCCACACAATCCATCATGGACTCCATGTACCCAATTTGCAAGGGCGAAGAAGGCGGCTTCTGCGAAAGCCTGGCCATCGATCTTGACGCCCTCGAATACTCGCCCTCCTCCGTCGATCAACTCAGCGTCACCATGCACCCCGACGGCCACTACGCCAAATGGGTACGCAACGGCCTCCTCGACATCCTCACCGCCGCAGCACAGAACGTGGCCAAGTGCGAGAGCGGCACGCATCTTGATCCTTGCTTCGTCACTACTATTGCGCCCACTTGCCCTAGTGAGAGTGTGGACTACACCAATTGCGAGGTCCCGAGGTATTGGTATGTTGCTTACACTGGAGATGACCAGGATGATTCGGATACCCCGTCGTATATTGAGGTGGGCCTTGAGGTGGAGAATTTGGGTGATGGGGGGCTGTGTGAGAAGGTTCTCGAGGACGGTGCGGCTTTGGTTGGTATGTTTTCGGAACTCTTTTCTGACTATCGAAGTTTAGAGGCGTTGGTGCTAACTTGTTAACAGGTATGGTTAATGGTTTGGCGGGTGATGTTTTCTCCCTCGGCTCGCTTTTCTGTAGCGATAGTGACTAGAGCTGCCGCTTCACGCTTCGCAGCTTTGTGTGCTTGGGTTGTGTTGCGCGATCTCCCTGCAGTGTAGGGATTAGGGAGCAGGGAGTAGAAAGTATAGAATACGTAGATGAACTCGTTTTGTTGCAATCCCGAGCTTTTCTTTACCTATGGTTACGTACGGACTGCTCACGCATTATGACACTCTTGCAACTCACATGCCCGACCTTTTACTCCGAGCCACCTCGAAACCCTTCTTGAGTTGCGGCCTCATCTCGCTCGAATCTATTCATTCCCGCTACTTTTTGAGAAAGCTATCCGCGGAGAAGCAGTGACATGTTATTCTTAGGGACTTGATCAAAAGGTTCATGATCATGTAGTATTCCGTTCACGACCATCTCTAGTGCTGTAGCGGAGGGAACGACTGCGACTGTAGAGGCGATAGGTGCCTGCAGGCCAAGCCACTAAACTGCGGCTGGCCTACGGCTGAGCTGCGGCTGAGAACCGCCCATCTCAGCGATCTGCGGAGTAACAGAGGCGGCGGTTCTAGATCAAATAGCAATGCCGTGAAACCACGTGCCTTATGTGTGATGTTTGGTTTCCAACATTGGGTCTGCGGTCGCGATTACCTGACGCTTTCCGGAAAGAGGGTGTTAGTGCATGTCCGGGATTGGCTCGGTCTACGATTTTGGTTCCAGCGGTTCAAACAAACAACACTATGCGCACAACCCAAGCTTTTCTCTTGTCATATAGCGCCGTGCGAAGATGCGTCTGTCCGCGACAACGAAGCCACGATCAAAACTGATAATCACAGTATGTGGATCACGGCGTACTCCCAAATTATTCGTGAGGCTGTCGCCTACGGGTGAGGTCCGTACACAAGCCTCGTTGCAATGGCTTCAGGTGAGGCTGAGTTCAAATGAAACGCCTAGTCGATATGAAGGGTAGGCGCTAATATCGCAGCTGAGGGGCGCATATACCTCCACCCGCAAACTACCTAGGTAGTCAAGACCTAGAGCAGTCTCCCAAACTTCCAAGACCGACCTAGGTCCCATAACGAAGAAGGGTGCATTTGATAACTAAGTAAGCACGCTCCTTCCCATATGCTTGCACTTTCAACTAAACCCCGGTGTTGTTTCTCTTGCTAAACATCCCAAGGGGACCTATGGGTCTCAACGACATCCTCTACGATATAGGTCGGGAGGATTACACCATCCAAACCAATATTCCATTTGTAGGATTTGACATGTGGTTGATGGATGTGGGTTCAATCATCATCCCTGCCAGTCCCCAAGCTAACAAAGCATGACCATGACCAGAGTCAAACTTGCTTCCGCCAACAGGGTATTAGAGACGGCGAATTGTCGGAATGGCTTGAAGAGAAGAATAAGTTCAGGCCGCCCATCCAATTCGAACATCAACTTGTGAAGTACCACCGCCTGATTTACCAACGATGGCCTCGAAAACATGATATGAATGAGTAAAATCGCTTACCAATGTCTATGGAGAGTTTCGATACACTTGTACAAGCACTTGATCTTCCTCGCAGTTTCTTGAACGAGTTCAATAGTAGAAAAGTTATACCACTCCGATTATACCAGACTACCCCTGAGTCTATTGGTAAATTATGTCTTTCCTTTTAGAACGGATAATACCTAACATTAGTGTCTTGCAGTTCTCGTCTGGCAAAGCCCCCCCCCCCCCCCCCCCGCCCCCCCCCCCCCCCCCCCCCCCCCCCCCCCCCCCCCCACCAACCACTCACTAATACGACATACTGCTACTTGGGTTTCCAAAGCGAGATTCACACAGCTACCCCCAGTCCAGGAGATCAATTGGTAAGATCGATACGACTCTCTCCAGATCAAGCACACGATCCTATGCTGTTGCCAGTTTTGGCTGCCGGGTTGTGGACGGCGCATATCCACCAGCAGAATAACCGTATCACTGGGATACTGAGAGAAATCCAAACGGGCATCGGTGGGGCTCAGGACGATCCATACTTACTGTCGATTCAATCAGCACAGAAGGTCATTCGGCACACGATGGACCTTGACACGATGCACCGCAAAATCTTCTCGCATTATACATATTTGACCAATGGCCGTTCTGAGTTCATAGCAGACTTGCTTTCTTCAACAACAGAGGCTATGAAAACCTTTCGAACACTCAGATGTATCCAGCAGCAGCCGCAGCCGCAGCAACCACAGAAAAGCGTGACGGCCGAAATCATAGACGATCTCGAGGATTTCATCGATCATATGCAGACCAGAGCACAGTCTGAGGTCAAGGATCACGAGCGAATTCTGAATCGTACAGACCTTCAATTACAGGTGATAAGTCAACTTACAAAGCTCCCAAGGATAGGCATCTACTCTTAGGACAAAGAAGATACTGACAAAATCCCGTAGTTTTACAGCTTAATGCAGCAGCAAGTTGCCCGAGAAGCCAAAAGAGACTCTTCTGCTATGAAGAGTATCTCGCTTCTAACCATGATATTCCTTCCTGCAACGGCGATCGCAGTAAGCATTTTAACACGCTGGCACCTACATGATATGCTAACCTTAATAGAATATCTTGTCGCCTTTCATCAAACTCGAAGCTGAGGGACAGAACCTTACCATGGCTCCTCAATTTTACATGTTTTGGTACATTGCAGGGCCTATCACAGTACCTGTCCTTAGATTGTGGATTGTGTGGCTACAAAGAGTGGAGGTCGCCAGATTCCTCAGAAAGCTATATCTGAGTGAGTATTCCAGAGAACTGAGGAAAAGCCCAGAGTAGTTTCAATCAGCGGCGCCTCCTCGTCCTTCTAGATCCTCTGTTTCTTCTGTTTCTTCTGCGTCTTCTGATTCTCCTGTGTTAGCGGCCTTGTTGGACGTAAAAAGCCACAACATTTCCCAAAACCAAAGCTACTTTCATTCACCTCCTCTTTTACTCTGCAAACTCCTTCAGCCATTCCCCCACGATACGTTGATCCTGGAACTTGAAGGGAAATCCCTAAGAGCATAACATGCTGCTGTAAATCGTCTAAGACTATCGAACACGGCGACCACAATATGTATGACAGATCATGCCAAACGTTATGTCGGCCGTGGGGTCTCCCGCACGGGCCGGTACTGTTTGCCCCAGGTTCCACCGCATGTTTGCTCTCACGCACTTCCCCCTTAGGACTAGTGCGTGTTCCATTCAGTATATAGGCCTCTCTCTCCCATAGCCTAATACTACATGATTCTCCCCAACCTTGACGCTTGACACGTTATACGATAAAAACATAGCAGAAAAAATTTCTGTCTAGACCATGGCAGCAAAAGAGTTGAGCGATGAACTCACTATTATGGTATGCTGCGATAATCGCACGAAACTCGCTGACCAAGAAGCTATGTCTCCAATTATTGTGTCTTCAAAAGGCGGTAGCGTCCGGGTCCTCCGGGAGATGGTACTGCAATAGGTATCGTGTACCAGGTGCGCAAAGCTGTTTTTCTTTCTTCTTTCTCACATCTCCCCTTATCTACCCTAAGCATGTGCTGCTTACCGAAAATTATCTGCAAGAGGTTTTATGGCTTTGTAGGTGCTGTTCTCCTAGAATCTTAGTGGGAATCCGTCAAAGCCTATCGATTTCATGATTTCTTTTTCTCCAAAAGATTCTGAAAGACCAGGTATGAGTGACGCGAGAAAAGACATACGCGTCGAGAACGATGACCGAAAAAGAGACAGGGCTTAACGCATGCTCTGGAAAGAGACTTGGAAAACGTACTATTTTAAGGACTTCAAATGTCTTAAATTTTGTGGAAACGCTGCGGATGTGTTCGAGAACTGTTACCACGTGACTAGAGTCACATGACATTCTATTGGAGCAGGCACTGCCCGGTGGGCAAGTGCACTTACCTCTAAGCTGAGAGCTCCTGTACACACGAACATCACAGCACGACAACAGATAGCAATACAATGGTTGATCCGCAGCGTCCAACCCAACACTGCTCACGCAGTTACAAGAACTCTACCAAAAGACACTGCAGTAGCCTAACAGCATCGTACAAGGAAGATGGCGTGGTGCTAGCAATTACCGCATATATATACAACTCCTCCCATAGCCCTTCTCTCCTCCTTTACTGCATCACGCCAGTACTGGAAACCCCTGAAAATACGTTCATGCGATAGCATGTCTGTTCTTCTGTGTTGTTGAAATCAAGAACCTATCCAACAACACTTATGATGTCAAGCGTGCAAGAATCCAAAAAGAGAAACGGAATCGCGACATGAACGGTCCGTGCAAGCTTGTACCTTTCACTTCTGGACGGCCATCTGTCATGCTGCTCGTCGGAAAAACTCGTACATCAGATCAACACATGCTTGTAATCTGCATGATTGCTGTTGAAAACCCGCCCGACCGTGATATACCTAGGTATGTGGTGCCCCAGTTTTCCGATTCCTACCTAGGTAGTGTTCGAAAGATATGAGCGCGTTCAATTATGGCTTTCTAGCTTTCTAAAACTTAGCTCATCTTGGTTTGTTGGTAAAAGATGGGAATTAGATAATTTACGCTTCTTCTCTCATCCTATTGTTCTACTGCTCCAAACCATTGGGACAGAGTACGAATGGCTTTTGTTTTCCGAAATGGTCTACCTTTCCGGCAATAACTGTGTCCGAGGGCCGCATAAAATACAAGATCCGTCTTCGATAAGTAACATGCCGTTGGACTACACGAAGAGACCGACTAGCTACTCGCCCATAAAATCATATACCATCCGTACCCTCAGCTCTTCTTCCTTGCTGTTACTGACCCTCACCCTCCTCGTATGTCTCCTCTCGCCATCGACCATCTCGAATCCCCAAAGGTGACTAGCTTCCCACTCGCCCTCCTTCTTCCCTTCCGCATGAATCAACTTCGCGCCATCCTCACTCTCTAGCCACTCGCCCTCTCCTCTCACAACCCCCGTCTTCCTGCCCTCTTCAATACTAACCCACCGACTGCGCCCAGCTATTTTCCCAAAGAAACTGTCCTCGTTGATGCGCCACTCATAATCCAAAGTGTATTCCTCAGTTGTTCCGGGGATCTTTCCGCTAGTGATTGACTGCGCCATTTTGATGTGCTGATCGTCTGGTTGGCTGATCTTCAGGTGTATGGATGCTGCATTTGCTGTCTTGCGAATGAGGGCGTTAACTCCTTGGAGTGCGAGAACTTGAGCAAAGTCATCGGAGCAGGATTTATTTAGCTGCCATTTGCCTGATAGCGATTGTAGCGTTTTGTTGGGCGGGGCGGCCATGGTGTACGGGAGTAGGTGGTTATCGAGTAAACAGGGATAGTATGGGTATTGTTGTTTACACCACCAACGCGATGATGCCCTGTCAAGTCAAATGTATTGCAAGCAGGTTGGAATGTAAGGTTGAAGGTTGTTGCGGGCCTAATGTTTCGCATTGAGGAATCGTGTCGTCATTGTTCTTAACTCCAGCCTCATCAAAGTTCGCCCGCTTCCTTGGCTGTGCCAACAACTAGGCAAAGCTTGTCCTCCTACCTTAAACCGTTGCTGACACTTTCTAGAACTCTGGGGTTTAGAAGAAAATAGATAGCATGCAGCCCATATCCACATCCGATGGCATGTCGCGCTCACGCTATCGATTGCGGAGCTCCGGCCCTGTAGTCTGTCCCAACAACGCCTTCCATCCAATCTATCCATCATTGCCCCTCATACACCAATCCTGTGTTCAAGATAAAACCGCGCGGATCCTCCGAGTCTGAGATATTCTATCCCCAAACAAGACGCGATGAAGATCACCGTCTGGGATACCCAAGCGAGTCCTTCCCGCTTTGGACAGGGTCGTGTAACGGCGCGATTGCGCTTGACATCATCTCGGACAAAGCGGCACCATCGATCAATGAAGTTTCCTGTTACATCACCCTCTTTTAGACGAGTACGAGCAAGGCAATAGAGGTTGCGAGGTGTAGTTGCATTATGGGAGGCCTTGTGCGACAATCACTGGTAGGCTAAATGGGGGCGGGCGTACAACGTTGCAGCTGAACCTTGAAGGGGAGGCTGGCCCCAGCACCTAATCCACATTGACATCACAGCGGCAGGCATCATGCAACGAGGCAACAAGCATATTTATACAACCACGGGGCGCAACCGTTATTCCAGACACTCACATACCTACGAAAGATCTAAGATAACGCGACCTACATATTTTCTTCTTTCAAGTGTACCTAGCCTCCGCATCTTTATTTCCCTCGGACACAACTACCAACAAAGACCATGCGCACATCAACCACCATCTTTGTAGCAGCACTCTACTCGCTAGCATCCGCACTGCCCACATCGAATAACATCCCACGAGCAGGTGGACCAGCCATTACGCCCATTCCCTCAAACTGCACCGTCACAGACCCTATGCCGAACGGCTGCAGCACGTCTTACCTACCTGCATCAGCCGCCCACGACGACATTCTCTACAGCTCCTACTACCCATCCTTCTCCTCGAACAAGACCGAAATGGCCAGGCAGTGTCTCCAACAATGCTATGGTTACGGATACCACATCGAGTGCAAGACGGCATACTGGGCGGAGAACGTTGTCGTACCCAAGGGATACTACGGCACTGAAGGTGGTCAATTATCCACGGCTTGCTTGATGTTCAACAGGACACTTACAAGCGAGGATTTTGTCCCTGCACCGGAAGGTCAGGGTACCGGGTCGTTCGCTGGCAACATCGCGTGCTGAGCGACGGCGGATGGCAATTAAACACCCTTGAGGCGACGAATCCATGAGTGACGAAAAGTAAAGGATGTTTTTGGCGTTTCGGGAGTTCTTTTGGGTATACCTTGGGTTGTTTTAGTGCGTTGTACATGGCTCCGGTATAATGGGTGATTGGTAGCCATCGGTACTGGCATATAGGCAGCGGCCGATCGCATGCTTTGTGTTCTCTTCCTCTCTTCTGTAGTTGTTATGTTCGATAATGCAATGTAACGATCAAAATTACTTTTCACGATGATATTTGAACCGTCGTCTTGAAGTCGCTCCAAAGGTCTCATGATTGAAAATTAAAGTGGTGGGCTGCTTCGCTGGCAACAATCCATACCCAACACTCATTTCCAACCCATTTTCAAGGTCAGTCCAAAGCAGAGTGGTCGTGTAACTTCTTTCCAGTCACCCCGGAAAAGTCAACAACAGCCCTTGTCTAGTTAGCACGCCTCCCTTTTCACACCCTTTGCATCAACTTCTCTTCATTTCGCTCCCAAATTACACCGAACTCCTTCCCCAACTGTAACCGAATCCAAGTGTACCCACCACCCAAATGGCTCACACACGTTCCAGATCACTTCCGACATCGCAATCTGCCCACAATGGCGTCACACATCACCAAAACCCCGTTGCAACGTCGCATCGCATCGCGGCGCGGCGTGATAACGGTAGATGTCTATTTTTAGATATTCTCATAGTTTTGTCAATATATGCTGACTGTGGCGTTGCTGTTGCGGTGTGTAGGTACCCGGTGGCGCACACGCCGTTAGCCACACCCTTTAGACTGTTCCGTTCCAATTTGCTTTGACGGCACGACAAGGACACGGAAACGGTAGCGACCGATAGCGTGACGAATGTTTCCCTTTTCTCAAAAAGATCACGAGATTCTACGACTAGGACTACATACTTTGCTTACTGTGTCCTTCGCGACAGGCTACTTACCGGTACCTATTATGGTAGCCCTACTGCTAGTTGGCCCATCTGCTCGCGCGCTCGCGCGCCTGCGGGACGGAGTGGGCCCCGGGGTTCTGTGTCGCTGATGTTGCGCAGGGAAGGCTACCTATCAACCAGTCGCGCTAGTAGAACTAAGGGAAAAGGCATTATTTCGATCTAGCGGGCGCGATTGGACGATATTAATAAAGCGAGATGGGAAGATGTTGCTTCTTTAGGGGCCTTGCGGTGCCGGTCGGGAACTGGGCAAGTGCATGTAACGTTGCTTTTGGGGGGTCGGCACCTGTGGAGTAGTGGTGCCGGGTGTTGGTGCTGCTTTCCCGTGGGTGGGGGCTGTGGTGTCTTTCTTTCATGTTATTTTGCCTCAATCGTGCGATGGGGAGGGTCGAGACTGTTGGTATCGTCATTTCACTTGCTTTGTAGACTTGTTTTTGCTACGCTTCTGTGCCAAGCGTGATGAATGGCGGGGAGAGAATGTGGGAGTTGTTGAGCGTACGCATAGAGTGAAAGTTGAGGATTGACTGAGGTTGTATTGTAAAAGCTATGGAAGGTTTATGTAGGTGAGTGACCGTAAACAGCGCTAGCCTAGATAGGCGTAGCTCGCTAAGGTGAGTAGTCGCGAGTGCAGCGAGAGCAGGAGAGCTGGAAAGAACCCCAAACCGTGACAGAGAAATACTGGGATGAAACGTCACCCAGCTGCTGCTCATTTCTACCCTGTGAAGCGGGGGCCGCTGTGATTGCTTGGATGCTCGTGGCAATTTATTGGTTGTGAGTGGTTGCAAGTACTTGTCCATGGTACGGAACCTCATCTAGTGCTGGGCATTTTATCATCAACTTGCTGTTTACTCTGTTCGGTAAAGCCATAGCGAGGCTCAGCTGAGATCTCGACAGCCACTGTTTGCTTTTCCATATGTTCACGCTTAGACGCGTATTGTGGACGTTGCTTTTGGTGGTAAGTAGCCCTACCGGATCTGTGCCTGCTTTGACTCTCAGCTCGAATCATTCCGCGTCAATACAAGCTTGAAATTGTTGAGTGTCACGGAACATGTAATGCTCGTCGCGAAGTCCATCAAAGTTGCGCTTTCTTATGAGCGATTAGAATACTGTGATCGCTTCGCAACGGTTTGTTGAGCAACCGAGAGGGTAAACGACACCAAAACTGGAAGCGCACTGACATGAACGGGACGGCTCGAGTACCTTTCGCCCCTCAATATTTGCGTACCAAACGACAATTATCTTTGCAAATGTATTCCTTTTCTCGCGACGGAACTCGAGCCACGTTGCGAACAGGCCAATTACCCGTGCCGCTGGACATGCTTAAATAAGTGACATGAGGCCGACTCCATCGCTACCAAACTCTTAGTTGTATGACTATACTATCTTCTCCACTCGGGTTCGACGCCCATTGAACGCGGCGTTTTGAGACGCAGCCAATGACTCTCGACCTTCGCAAATGCTGAACCAAAAAGTACCGGCTTATTAACATAGGAATTCTGATATCAATGCAGATCGCTAATGGCATTTGGGCAAACCGGCATGATGATCGCGGTGAAAATGCAGATTCCCATAGTCTTCGAGGACTGAGAAACCAAGAGATTATCTTTTTGAAGCTTTTGGGGAGCTGAAGGAGAAAAGTGCGAACGTGGGCTGAGGTTTTTGCTGACGGTCGAGTTTCCTGCATCATGATACGGATCACTACCATAGAACTAGGATAACGACCAGTCTTTAGACGGCAAGGAAGCTCAAAATGGCTGGGTGGGATGTTCTTTCAGGACTCGGTTGCCATGAAAATTGGCAGTTCCACATACTAAGATAGATACGTGATATGTTTATGTCATTTGGTATTGGGAACTATGTACAATTATTCGGCCGTAGCTGCGTAACACGTAGATGGAAAGCCATATTGGCCCTAACTAGCGTCCAGGGGAAACCGCAGTCTGAACATTTTGTTGAGAAAGAGTCTCGAGGTAGTGACTTTCTGAGATAATTTGACCGAGTCGCTAGAAATACGCCGTCTCAAAATGTGAGGGGAGAAAGAAGGGTATAGGCGAGAATTGAGGTGACATGAGCATGAGGAAATCTAGTTTTCTGAAAATGGCCGGCCAACAGTGTTCATCAAGAGCTTTCATTCTTCACTGGAGTGATGCCCTTGAACTCGCCATGCAATATATCCAGCAGTTTCCGGAGTGTATCTGAGTTGCTGCCGCGTCGACGTGTGGAAGTGCCGTCAGTCTCTTCTCCCTCAGCATCGTCATCTTGGGTAAGGAGCTCGATGGTTCTCCGGAGCTTCTCGTACGCAGCGTTCAGCTCGGTGTGAGAAACCTCGAGTCTGTTGTACTTTTCATTCAAGATGGAAAGCTGGGCTTCGAGGTCCCGCGCGTGCTTCTCTTTGCGCTCTCGGAAAGCACGCTGAGCGGCGCGATTTTGAGCTCGTCGACGCTAGTGTTTGTTAGACCATGCTGAGGTAAGCAGAGGAATTTAGACTTACGCCGGAGGTAGTGTGGGTTCTTTCAGCCTGCACAGGCGTGTGTCCAGTGGCAAAGGTTGGCTCGACGTGCTGCAAAGAACGTGGGCTGCAATACGGGCTGTCGTGATCTGACCCAAAGTCGGATGGAGTCATCGGCATAGGATATGATCCGAATTGCATGGTTTCGTCGACGATGTGAGGGAAGTAAGCCTGGCGTATCTGTGCGGGGAACTGGTCGTATGTAGAAGAAATCTGGTCATTGTCAGCTTTGGAGAATTGTCAGCTCATGATGTGAACTTACCGGCGATCCACTAAGGCTAGGAACTTTGGAGAGATCAGGCGGCATATCAAACACAGTTGTTTGATGTGGTGGAGCAATATAGTTGCCCTGGGCCATCCAGTAGTCGAATGACTGAGAATCCATTACGCTGGCTGTTGGGTCGACTGTAGGTGATGACAAAAAGATTGATGACTGGATGTGCGATAGAGGGCAAGATTCGTAATGTTTCCTGAGTGTAACGTAGTAATGTTAAGAGGAGGTTGTTGACTGATGTGCGATCGATGAGGTACTTCTAGGCAGAATGCTTGTGTGGTGGAGACAGCTTACACAACGGTGGGTGAGCTGAGATCTTATACACCATGCGCACCACAGGCATACCCTCTTCGGAACTGCGTCTAGTCACTAGGGATGGCGGCCAGAGGCTTGAACAAGGATTTGTCTCGGCCCTACCCCTACGTCCGTGTTCAACGGTCACAACCGACCCTAGGCATGTGGGGTTCTGCGAAAATACGTGCATAAGGCATTTTGGCAGGCGTGGTAATCCAACTTGCTTTTCGGCACACGCGTCCGGAGCACAGACCAGCAGTGCAGCGGGCTTCCAAGGTATAGTTATTCTCGTCTTCGAGTGGCCCACCAAGTTACACCACTGATGGCCGCGGGGCAGGGGCGTGCATGGAGGCGTGCGCTATACTGGTTAGAGGCCTTGATAAAAGATTGGCATGCTCGTTGAGCTAAACCGCAAACATGCCACGCCAACCGGACTGCAGCACACAAGTTAGTCATGTGTCTCTGAGCTAGTAGTGTGCTGTAGGTCTTCTCGAAGACACGGTCCTAGCCTTGCGATGTTGGTTCCGCAGACAACGCATGATAAGGCTGAAGATACCTGATGTGGTGTTCTGAAGTCGGTCTTGGAACTTTGGAGACTGTGCATTCGCTCGTTCACATGTGAGCTTCAAAGACAGCTGATTGCGACATTTCAGTGGTACGCTAGCCAATAGGCTCGCGCAGTCCGACAGGTGCGAGGGGAAGCAGTGTAAAGTGCCCACGTCGTCAAAGTCATGTATCGTACCAAGGTTACGTTTAGCTGAGCCGTCGGGCTACCTCTTCGTCTTCGCAGGTGCAGCTATGGCCGAAGTTCGGTCGCAGTGAAGCGTCGTTCGCGCTAACCGCGGGATACCTAGGTAGCTGGGCTTGCAATCCAATTCCGTCACCGGCCTTGGCTGCTGAGTGACGTAGAGATAGCATGCATCTACTGCCCAAAGTTTTCGCCCTTGGACATGTACGCGATAATACACTTCGCTGCCTCTGAGCACTGGGCCCAGGGGCGTCGCGACTGCGGGGTGCAGCTGCTGGAAGCATGATCAACTGTGTCCCGCTGCGACGGCGGAAAAGCGAGAAACTTGTAAAGGGGTTTCACACGCATTATCGCGCACGCTTTATGGCTGGTAGTATCTTGCGGCGCGATCGGTGAAGGTTGTGTGCAAAAAGCTGGGTGATCGTGAAAAGGCATCCCGAGGGTTCTGGCAACAGCACGTGGTACGCTAATCAAGCCGGAAGTCCACGTAAGCGCAATCGCCATGACTTATCAGTAACACCCTCCATGTCACATCTTCTTAAGCGACCGCTACCTAACATCACGCCATTCTCGGCGACATGCAAAAATCCACTCCTCATCATGTTGCATATAGGCAGTATGATGCAGCCAGGCCTGGTCGACATCGAAAAGGAAAACGCTCTTTAGTAGACATCAGTACAACCGCTCACACTCGGCGACTGATGCAGCGACGCTTGCCGAACAAGGCTCATTCATGCTGTGCAATACGACTCCTACATCACACGCATCCACGTGGCAGCGAAATACATCACAGCCCTACCTACGGCCTTCTGCTGCGACTACACTAGACTACTGGCCAAAAGCAGTAATTCTGCACCAAGAAGTGCTGTCATGACAGTCAAGAATAGACTCGCCTAGATTCTGCCCCAGTCACTCGTCTCGCCAAAACCCATGTTGGCAGGAATCCCATTCGTCGTCTACATCCTTCACCGGATACGCGTGCGGAGGCAGACCCAACCGCATGCAGCAACGATCATCGTACGATGCATACAGCAGCAAGAGGTCGCGTAAGATATCTTATCTGATCGTATCCTTCTATCGCTGATTCGTCGGTCGTGCTGCCGTCCAGCATATTTATACACGCTGCCTCAAGCCTGCGTGCTCGGCGCTGCAAGACATAGACTCGACATGATCTGCCCCGCCGCTGACACGATTGGTCTACTGCAACGTAAAGCACCCAGCTCGCTTCACGAACCTTTCCAGTCTCAAGCTTCACCAATCGAATAAACGGTCAGTAGTAGCGGAAATAAGCGAGTCACAAGTGCATTGCTGCCTTGCGCATGATGGTACACCCGCCCCCGGAAGCCATCGATGACGCTAGTCCAAGGCCGCGGAATGCTAATGCAAATACTATGCATTATCTATACAAAGCATTTCAAGCCGTCGGAAAAATGCTACGCCTGAAGCCTCGGGCTATCAGAGGGAGGCCTGAAGCACATGTATGGGACTGAATCCTCATTGGCACTATCAGGATTTCTGTATCGTGGAAAGAACTTCCGCTCCAACGGAAGTCACGACCCCGTTCTCGAAATAACTTATCACGGCCCCATATCGTGTTAGCGTCAGGGAATGCACATCAGGGTCCAGCGCCAGCTGATTCTAGCGGACACTAACAGCCCTACAAGGACACGTCGCTGCTTTTGTGCTCTGCTATTGTACCCGAATACAACCATCAAGATCTATCGTACGACAGCAGGCCATCACGCACATGCCAAGCTCACACCAACCCCTCACGCGGGGAGCTGGGAGGAGATGGGCGCGTCAAGACAAACTTCATTCGCAATACGCTGGTACCTGTATTAACGGAGGGCTTCTCTATGACTCCGAATACGGTCCGTGGTAACGGTTTTTGCATCGTCGAAGTTGTCTATGCACTCATGAGAGCGCAGCCGCTCCCCAAAAACAGAAAATTCAGGGCGCAACATAAAGAGTACAACTTACCAGCCAATCTTTCCACGATTCCAGAACAGCATACTCAGTGTACTTCCACAATCATTGATATACGTCCACAGCACCCCGCAAATGACTCCTTAGCAAAGCCACACATCGACACGAATTTCCACTCTTCCACCTCACGTCCCACAGATCACGACACGAAATGCGTACACCAAAGCTGAGCAACTATTCCCAAGTTTCGAACTTGTCTCCCCCTCCCCATTTCCAAAACGGTATCCCCGCCATATTCTCCCGCTAGAAACTGTTGAGAATCTCACAAAGCCTAGCCTCGTCCCACACGAGCACACGTCCCGTGCAACAATACACCGAACCCGTCCTATTGGATTATATCCCCCCTCTCTCTTACTTTACCCAAAGAAGGGGGAAATCGGACCCGAACTGACTCCGACTACAGCGGCCGGCCGGCCGACTAGCCTACCGTCTCGCGTAAGCGAAGGCAGAGAAAACGCCAATAAGCCCTAGTCCTAGGGAAAAAGGGCGTTTGGACCCAATATGCGGCCAAAGTCGTCTTTGGAGGGCACCAAAGGTTGCGCGGCATGCACTTCAGATGCGGGCGGCCTTCTGTGCGTCCTTCTAGAAGGTGAGACTGTGCTTTGGCACGGACGCGTAGGTGGTCTGATTATTAGAGCCTCATTGCTTTTGCTGACCTTGGGGACGCGAGGTGCGGAAGTTTGGGATGTGGGAGACGCGTTTAGGGAGGTTAGTCGATGCTGATGACGTATGATGGAGGCGACTGGTGGTTTTTTTGGTAGATGGACACGACGACTATGTCAGCAGTACTGCTCTCCGAACGGTTCTTGTCTTCTTCTGCTCCGTGTTGTTTCCAGTAGCGTATGTAGGGGTACAGCGTCCGTATCGCGCCACTACTCGAACGATTCCTACACTTGTTCCACGACCTGACTGAAGCTCATTCCAATTGATATAGCTTACACTAGCTAGTATCTCACTCCACTCTACCCAAAGTCGGTTTTCTTTCTTCTTCTTGGGACTTTGCTTATACCCCTTCGCATTCTACTTCCTTTGTCGCGTAGCCTAGCTTCTACTCTATACATCATACCCCGTAACTCCATTTTGTAAAAGACGTTGTTAGAAGTAGCAAACGAGCGTCATCGCGCATTGCCCTACATTACGCTTAGCACACAAACAAGATCAGCAAAACCCTGCTACGTTACAAATACCAACTCCCCTTCCCCAATAGTTGTCCGAGTGCGGAATAACGAGCCCCGCAGCCTCAGATACAAGGCCAGGATAAGTGAAGTTGGATATCAGATAAAAAGTACTCACGTCCTCCTCTTTCGCGCTGGGAGAAGACTTGATGTGATATAGCTTACTACACTAGCAAAGGAGTGTAGGAGAACGCGAATGGTAGAGAGAAAAGCGTCGTGGTACCAGCGATCTAAGCAGCAGACTATGAGAAGATAGCTTGTAGAATGAGCAACGCGTTGAAGACTAGGAAGTGAGGTACAGCGGTCAAAGAAGGACTTGTTATTTCGCGCTACGATAATGTATATGCTAATTTCTAAGACTGATTTCCATGTCGATGCAGTCTCCGAGTTTGTGTTTCACATTACGCAACAAGTTGTCATCATACATTAAGTCATCATCATAATCAAATGGCATCAC
>Ga0115856_100198_pt1 | contig 21014 bp, 14 predicted proteins | sample InSIn4gowninarea_FD_83870 | JGI IMG/M metagenome (GOLD analysis project Ga0115856, IMG submission 83870)
AAGACAGTACGATTCAGTGTTAAATGAATGTGATAGATTGCTTCGTCGATTAACATCTGCATTTGATGAACTACAGAAGTTTAAGGTAACAGTTTGAATGCAACATCTTGTCTAATATTTAATGCTGTTTTTTAAACATATGTTTAAAAATAATTCTGTATTAAAAATGTTTGGTCTTTTAATGCAAAAATTACAAATTTGTTGCACAAAAATGCATTTTCAGTAAATACAAATATCAAGTAAAAAACACAAAATTAGACTAACTGAATCTGCTAATGTAAATAATGTCAGTTTTGTGTTTAAACGCATGGTCTTAAATATTTATGGGTCACCATTGTGATGTATTATGAAGAATAATTTATAAGTGTATTCTGAAAAACTCAAACACAAAATTAATCTTATTTGTAACATTATGAGATCACTTAAAATCTTCATGTTCAACAGAATGTTCAAGTTTTTGAAAGAAATTTGCTAGTATATATTAATTACATAGAAGAAGTGCAGCATTATCTCTTTCTGTCTCCCAAGACTTAATAAAAATGTTTTTCTAGCACCTTGAAAACTCTCAGCCTTTTTACACAACTGTCTAAAATTTTAACTTTGTTACATCAACCTACCTATTTTTCTCTCAAATCTGAAATTCTGAGTTATGAATTTATGGTAGATTGAAAAATTAAACATTTTATTCTCTTGGTAAGCTTTTTGAATATAAATTCAACAACATATCTAATATCATCACTAAAAAAGCTGACAAATATTTCCTGTTACAGTACAAGCAATGTAAGAGTTCTTCCTCTTGTATTTCGTTTACATATACAGTGAAACCTGTATCTGCGACCACCTGTCTTCAGAGACAACCTGTATTAACGACCATTTTTTCTTGGCACGGAATTTTTCTCCATTGACTTATAATAAAATGAACCTCTATTAAACGACCACCTCCATAACGCGACCGCGACCGCATTGTTTCGGTCCCTGCAGAACATGAAACCTGTTTATAAAGACCGATAAATGTTTAACGTGAGAGCAAAAAAATGAAAATGAATTCCTTTTCCTTTTCTATCATTTCTAGAAGGCTTCTTGTTTTGTTTTTGATCCCTTCTTTTGATCAACTCTGTCATTTGATCATGATTTATTTTATGACGAATTTATATTATGTTAACTGTATGGAATGAATGACGCTTTCAAACATGGATGCAATGTTTTCCATTATACAAAAACGTTGTGTCGTCTGTGAAAGAGACGAAAATTTTGTCTGGGATTGCAGGAACGGGTCCGATGTCCAAATACATGCAGCTGCTCTGGTGCGTGCAGTCTTGTCACTGTTAATGTTAGAGAACGGTAGTTACTTAAATGCGTGGAGTATATTTATTGATATTTTTTAAATGTGTCGAAAAGAAATTTTACCATTATATGTTCGCGTAGAAGTCATAAATGACAGCAAAGCAGGCTTGTCGCAGCTAAAACATTCCGATAAGAATAATTGTGGCAAAACACAAATTTATAACATATTGCGCAATAAGGAAGAGTTGTTAGATATTTGGTGTAAAAGTGGGAATAAAGGAATCAAAAAGAAAATAAAAACATTTAAGCAAATGAACGAGATTATACTCGACTTTTTTCACAAAGCATCTGCTAGGCGTATAATCAGTCAGTGGCCCAATTTCGCAAGAGAAAGCATGCGAATATGCAGAAATTCTGAAAATATCAAATTTTGTGGCAAGTAATGGATGGTTGGAAAGTTTTCGGAGGAGACTCAATATCGTGTACTGATCAATAAAGGTGAAATCTGATCTGTTGATTTGCAAACTGTATAAATGAATTTGTGTATGTCTATAGTGTTAATAAATTTTACAAGCACTATTAGAAAAAAATGGAAACATGACTTGAAATGTGAACCTGTATTCAGAGACCACCTGTACAAACAACCAGTTTTCTGAAGTACCGCCAGTGGTCGCTTTAGACAGGTTTCACTGTATATCTCTCAAAGTAAGGATAGGAGCTTAAACGTTTTTAGAATTCTCTTTTTATTACAGTCTTACTGGGATAAAACTCATTTCACTGAGAGATCCAAGAGATGATGAGCCGAATTTTTTAAAAAGATATAAGAATGAGTTAGAGAGATGGAAGATGGAGTTTATATATATATATAATTGAAAACCTAAAATAACAAGACCTAAACAAACCTCAAAGATTGAAAACACCAAAAAATTCTTTTAAAAAATATTTAAAAATTGGAGTAGGAAAAAACAAAGGAAACCAAATTATTTGCGAAAAACAAGTTAGATTATAAATAATGAATATTAAAGTAGTACAACCAAGTTCGTCATCAGTTGAACCACCTGAATTGTACTACTTCATTTAAGGAAAGGGGGGGGGTGTCTTATTGGGTGTGTTTATTAGCTGCATTAGCGCTTAAATATTCAATATTTTTTAATAATGATTAGGTTTTTACGTTTTGTTAATTTGCTAATTTTCTAAAAAAATTATTTCTTATTTTTAATTTAATATATATATATATATTTAATAAATTTTAAAAATAAGAACTCTAATTTTGTATTTACAAAGTAATAAACTGTGAAAACAATATTGAAAACAAAAAGGATAAAAAATAAAGTTAAAAATATTGAGTATAAAAGCACTACTGCAGACAATGAAATACTCAGTAAAATAAATTCAAATATAAAAATTGAGCTACAAGACCCAAAAATACCTTAAAGACTGAAAATACTAACGGTTTTTCAAGAATATTGAGGGGAAAAAAGCAAGAAAAACCAAATATGAAAAGGTTTGTTCAGAAACAAACTCCTCAGAAATTTTAATATTTTTCTTTTAAACATATAATGTTCCTGTTTCAAATTCTAGTAAATAGTTTTTGACTACATTTTCATGCCATCTTAATATTTCAGGTTTGGTCACAAAAGGTTTTCTGTTAGTAATCAGAAACTTAGGAATTACGACTATCAGTGTTATGTATTACTAACTGTAAGAGTAACTTTAACTGTGCTGAACAAAATGTAAATAGAATGTCTCTCGCACTATCAGTGACCAGTTTGTAATCAGATATACGTTTCTGTTGTTTCTTAATGTTCCGTTAGTGTCGTCCTAATAAATGTTGTATTGTGCATAAGTTAAATATAATGTTTTAAATCATACACCCTGTACACATCAATTAGTTTTTCTCAGTAACCCTGGCAAATGCATGTGAAAGCACTGGAACTTCTTCACTCTTAGCAGACATGGCACTTTTCCGCCTTAAGGCTGAATTCCGCCTTTTTAACACTGAAAAACATCATTCCTGAGATCGATGCAAATCTGCATTAAAAATTTTAGACATTTATTTATGGGGGCGGGGCGGGGGGGGTGCGATCTGAAAAGTGTGTTATCTAAACAACTTTTCTTTTTATATTTCGCCTTTAATCAGCCGACAACTTTTTTTAACTTCACCCCTCCCACTGTTTTAGGTTTTAGCAGGTGATTAACATCATATTTTTATTTATTTCATCAAACAACCTTTGGACTCTCTTCTAATGTTCACCCCTCCGCTCTCTTTTCACCTTTGCTTTTGGCTGTGACTCTTGCTTGTTTATTATTTAAAGAGAAAACAAGAACCGGGAAACAGAAACAAGAACATGCGTTTTATCTTTTATTATTTCATTTATTTTTTACAAAACTTCGTTAGTATGGTAAATATTTTACTGATGTAGATTTCGTGATAAAGGTGAAAAAAAGTGAATTTGATGTAATTGGCTCAACAAAATCATCAATTAAAACATGGAGAAACTAAAAGGAATGTATTAGTGGGTAAGTGCATAAATGGAATAGCTATTTTTGAAAACGCAATATGCAATCTTTATGTGGATTATATAAACTAGGAAAAAAAAAGGGTTCTGAATAAAAAGGTGACCATTTACAAATAAAGAAGCATATGGAAAAAGTCTTTTTTTTTTTCCTTTTAAAAAATAAAAATTAAATGGGGGTAAGGAAGGATTGCATGTGAAAAGTTCAGCCTATTTTTCTGTGAGCCTGTGCCATGTCTGCTCTTAGGCAGAGCCTTCTAATGCAATGGAATATGGGCTTTTTACGCTAGAAATGTATGATAAACGTAAAAGTCATGTTTTTCTATTGCCATTGTGTCTTAAATCTTCTCTGACGACATTTATGGTTTAATAAGTACTATCTGTGTATAGTATTTATAAAGAAAGAGTTACCCAAGATTCAGGAGACGTAACTTTATAAACACACAACCATTATTCTAAAAACAATTTCCTCCAGTTGCCAGATTCTGAAACTCAACATTTAATATAATACAATTACATGGGTTACAGTTAACAACATATGTGACATCTCCCTTTTTTTTAAGAACATGAATACAGTACTAACAAACAGTAACACAATAACTAACACTAACTAATAAGCAATAATGAAAACAAGTACAACAACTAAACATACAAAATGAAAACACATAAATGCCACCGTTCAATATTAAACATAGTCTCTCAGATAAGATGGGGGTTTAACCATTCTACCAGATCTGGTCATCTTCATTGAAATCAAATGATCTTGCACATCAGGACACAAACCTGAAACTTTTCTATCAGGTGATGTTACAGAATTTCCTTACTGAGTATCAAAATTGTCGGTACTCTTCCTATTTATTTGAAATGGATATTTATTACTGCTTCTATGTAAATCTCTTCTATTCCTTTCATAAACATTCCAATTTTCGGTAATAATTCTGTAAGATCTTGGTCTATTGGTTTCAGATTGGATTTTTGCCTTTACAAGGGGGCCATTTCGATTTAGTTTTAATGCACCATTTTCTCCTTCTTGTAATGGCTTTAAAATTTTAGATGTTCTATCATAATATTCTTTGTACTTTAGTTGTTTCTCTAGTTCTTCTCTTCTAATATCATCATATTTTTGATTCGGGAAGAAATCTTCTTTTATGGGCATTACACAACTGATTTTGTGATCTATCATCAGTTCAATTGGAGATGGTATGGTGCTTGATATTAATGTGTTTCTATAATCCATTAAAACTAGAAAAGGATCTCTTTCTTCATATTCAGCTTTCTTAAATAACAACTTGACTGTCTGAATGTGACATTTAGTCATGCCATTCGACTGAGGAAATTCTGGACTTGAGGTTCTATGTTCAAAATTCCAGGTTTTAGAGAAATGTTTAAATTTAGATGAGCTATATTGTGGACCATTATCAGAGTATAAAATTTTTGGTATTCCAAATCTCGCAAAACTTGCTTTTAATTGCTTGATATTATTTTCACTTGTAATTTCTTGCAAATGACAAATTTCCACGTATTTAGAAAAATAATTTATTATTATTAGATAATCTCTGCATGCATGCGAAAAAGATCAGTTCCTAAAGCTTCCCAGGAAATCTGAGGAATTTCGTTGATAATCATAGGTCGTCAACTATAAGCCTTTTGAAAACTAATGCATGTCATTCAATTAGAAATTTCATTTCAATGTCTTTGGACATGCCTGGCCAAAAATATGACTTCTCTGGCCTTGATTTTAGATTTCTCAATTCCCATATGATTAAAATGTATTCTTTTAATCACTTCTGCCCTAAGACTTTTAGGAACTACAACACAATGCAGTAGGTGACCTCAAATCCGCACACCTCGGGACCAAAGGTTATGCGGATTTCAGGATTTTGCGGATTTTAGGTATATAAGAAATACTAGGGGGGGGACCTTGTTAGGATTTTAAATCTTTATAAATAATCATAATTTCGTTTAAAAAAATCTGTAAATAGGCAAAGTAAATTTAATAGTGTGAAGCTGAGTGCAAATATATTTTTTAAAATAAAAAATAATTTAAAACCTCTCACTACCGCCTACTGGATGTCACTGTCGCAGAAACCAGCTACAAGTCAACTGCTTTATTTACAAGCTGTCGCGTCACACTTAGCCGAAAATGCAAATTTTATTAACCATGTGACATGTAACCTGTTACGTAAAGGAGGCGGCGACATGAGTGCCGTAAAAAGGACCTTCCCCCGATCGGTAAACAAACGAAAGCCTAACTTCTCACGCTTCACTAGAAGTGAAAACTGAAAAAAAACGCTTCCGTTCTGAACTCGCGATACGAAAACGAAACTTCCAAAGCGACTTTTACAAACTCTAAATAGAGTAAGTTTAAATTTCTTGAAGTGAGTGGCCAAGTAAAAGTTTATTTAAATACCAAAAAAAAAAAAAAAAAAAAAAATTTAAAATGGATTTTTTAAATTAAATTACTCTTCCTTATTATAAATTGAATTTAAAAGAAATTTTTTTAATAATTTTAAAATTTTTCATTTAACTTGGTATTTTCAATTTTTACATTGCCGAATGTGTGCGGATTTTAGGAATGCGGATTTGAGGTCACCTACTGTAATTCTTCAAAACAAGACCATTAGCATAAGACAATTCTTCCTTAAAAAATCTGTATGGCTTTGCTAAATCTGAAACTTGTGACTTGTTTTCTGGACAACCATTTTTAATATAATTTAATACAGCCTGTAATTCCTCATCTTTAGAAGTTTCCTCTTGAAAAATTTTCGTTTTATCTTTTGACATTGGAAGACTTTTAACAATCATAGCAACATGAGCTTCTATTGCACCATCAAAAAGTCTTGAGGTTGTTCACGAAATAATCTTTATAATGCATCAACTAAAAGTAGTTATTTTCCAGGTTTATTACCAAATCAAAAGAATATGGCTGCAATCCAATTCACATTCTCTGTAATCTTTCTGGACATTTATTTAAGGGCTTCTTAAATATTGTTTCCAAAGGTTTATGATCAGATTCAATTGTAAATTTTTTGCCAAAAACATATTGGTGAAATTTCTCAATGCCAAACACAACAGCTAAAGTTTCTTTCTCTATTTGAGCATAATTTATCTGAGTATCATTCAGAGCTTTAGATGCATAAGCAACAGGTTAATTATTCTGAAGTAACACTTCACCGAGACCATTTTGACTAGCATCCACTGATATTTTCACTGATTTATTAACATCAAAATATTGTAGCACTGGATTATTTATCAATGCATTTTTAACTCATTGAAAGGTTTTTTCATGCACATTAGTTCACTTCCAAGCATAATATTTTTTAAAACAATTTTCTTAATTGTGTAGTGAGGTGTGAGAGTTTAGGAATAAATTTCGGTACATAAGTTATCATTCCCAAAAATCTTTCTAATTCTTTTTTATCACTAGGAGTTTTCATTTTTAAAATTGCTTCAATTTTGTCATTGTCAGGCTTTAATTCATCTTTTGAAAAAATATGACCCAAGTATTTTACTTCATTTACATTTATTTTACATTTGTGTAAGTTAAATTTAATATTCTTCGCTCTTGAAAATTTTAAAATTTGTGCTTGTGTCTTACCCCAAATAAGAATATCATCAATATAAATGTTTACACCATCTATGTGACCAAATATCTCTGAAAAACATCTATGAAAAACTTCAGGTGCAGAACAAATACCATATGGTAATCTCATAAAGCAAAATCGGCCAATTGGTGTACTTAATGTAGTAAATTTAGAACTATCTTCACTTAATTGTACTTGCCAAAATGCTTTATTGGCATCTAAAATGCTGAAATACTTTGCACCTGCCATTTTAGAAATTATTTCTTCAAATGTTGGATTATAAAAATGTTCTCTTAAAATATTATCAAGATGTTGAGGATCTAAACATAACCTAAGTGCTCCATCTTTTTTATGTACCATAACTAATGAATTAACAAATTCAGTAAGTTCATCAATCTTTCTTATTACATTATTTTTAGCCATTCTCATAAGTCCATCTTTAAGGTGTTTCATTAAGTATATTGGAACTTTCCTGCATGGTTCAACTTTTCCAACTGCACCATGTTTTAATTTAATATCATAAATATAATCCTTAATTTTGCCTAATCCATTAATTTACAATTTTTAGGAAATTTTGTTTGTTTATGTCCAACTGAATCAATTCTTTTAACTAGATTTAACTGGATCAAAGATGGTAACCCTAAAACAGAAGTTTCAGTCTCACTTTCTACTACTTGAAATTCAATTCTACTCTTAATACCTTTAGATGTTTCACAAAATAAATTACATTTTCCCACAACATTAATATTTGACCCATTATAATTACTAAGATTCACATCTGAAGGTTTCAAAACGACATCTCTTAATTTCAGTTGCTTAAATTTTTGCAATGGAATGACATTACACTGTGCATCTGTATCTAATTTCACAAATAAATATTTAGATACATTTTTCAACTTTTCAAACTAGTCTTTATTAGAAGTTGAACACTCCTTTATGACACCCATAACAAATTCAGTATTATTGTAATCATCAACATTAGAAGAAACATTTTCATTAGGAGAACAGCTATCATTTTCTCCACTTTCAATAGAATTAATTACTTTACTTTTACACATTTTAGCAAAATGTTTTTTCTTATTACATTTTTTGCGAATTTTATCAAAAGCAGGACAGTTAAATTTTGGATGGTACTTACCACATCTGCTACAAGGTCTTGAACTTTTGTTTTTAAATCCAGGGTAAATTTTATTCTCAGGATTTATTTTATTCTGGGAACTGATCCTCTTATCATAACTGAATTTATTTTAATGTGGCTTCGCAACTGTACTTTTCTTCACAACATCAATCTTTGGATCTTCTTGTAACGTTTTCAATTGTAATTCTGCAAACTCATTACCTTTTGCTATCTTCACACATTTTTCCAGAGTCAAGTCACTTTCTCTAAGAAGAGACGATCTTTTAATATTTTATCACATAATCCACTGATAATACAATCTCTAATAAGGCTATCACGAAGTTCACCGAATTCACAGGAACTACTCAATTTTTTTCAACGATGTTAAAAAGTCGACAAACTTTTCTCCTTCTTCTTGGATTCTTGCAAAAAAGATAGGTCTATCTAAACTTTCATTTGATTTCTGCAAACAAAAGTTCTCAAATGCTTCGATAACTTTCGTTACATCATTCTTATCTTCTGCCGACAAATCAAAAGTGTTGAATTTTTCTATACCTTCTTCTCCTACTGCATGTAGAAATACATTTACTTGCACTTCAGGGTCCTTCTTATTTAATCCGGAAGCTTTAATAAATATATCATATTTCTGAATATTTTTTTTCCAATTTTCACTTAAATTACGTTCAAAACTGAGTGGTTGAGGCGGCTTCAGACCTTCCATACTTTACAATAGGACATTCAGGAATAAGCAACAGTTTCCAGGTTTAATAATTGGCTTCACAGATCCAACAGTCATTTGACAGCGCCATGTAATAAATACTATCTGCATGTAGTATTTATAAAGAAAGAGTTATCCAAGATTTAGGAGACATAACTTTATAAACACACAACCATTATTCTAAAAACAATTTCCTCCAGTTGCCAGATTCTGAAACTCAACATTTAAGATAATACAATTACATGGGTTACAGTTAACAACATACATGTGACATGGGTTTATGATTTATATCTCAACGTTATTTAGGAATTAGAATATTTTGGATTTGTTTGAGGGTTTTATGTGACTGGAATTCTTTGGGAAATACATTTTTACTCTTAAAATAAAAGCTATGAAAGACAGTGAATTGAAATATTGGAAATAAACAATCCCAAATTTTAAAACTTTGCCTTGACAGTCTTTAAATTCAGTATAATTAAATATCTGCATATAAATAAAACAATAAATCTGCAATACTTGTTTGATATTGAAATATCAAACAGTGTATTAAAATAATCAAAGAAAGGCTAGTCTTTAAAATCGGGATGATTTAAATCTCTAGATATATAGATAACAATGCATCTGCAATACAGGTTTCAAGTTAATATCTCACCAGTTGCGCTAACTTTCATTTTTTCTTCTAATGTCATTGATTGTTGCATATTTGAAATTTTTTACTCAAATAAAGGCTTTCATATTGCTGAAATTTGTGAAGGTTTTGCATATGATTCCAGTTTATGCTTCTATCTTCAGCAGCATGCAATAACCTTCTCGATATGCCTTCTCACTAATATATAACTTTATTGTTTTCAGTCAAATGATTCAGGACTAAAACCCTTTGAACATGCAATATTAGAATGAGTTACTTTAATTTCTTTTTGTTCTGTACCCATTTCATTTTCCTTCTGGATGTCGGGGGAGATCTAAAAATAAAGACATAAATCATCTTATCAGCAGGGTGTAGTAATTTTAAAGTTAAAGCAATAAATATAAAAAATGAATGTCTAAATACATGTACTTTTTAGATATAGTAATAATGCAAAAGATCAGTAATACTTCATGTTATTACTCAGGTCAGGTATTAAATGCTCTTGAATTTAAAGACTAATCATTTAGGAATAATTAGCTTTTCTTAAATAAAATATTATTTGTAAAGGTTGAGCACCACACATCCATATCTTAAGAAACTCTTAAGTACCATGAACTGTTTCTTATTGGAGTAAACATTAGTGGAAGCTCGTACCCCCGGCCAAAGGTGCTGAAATCACTTTATTTCATTGTCCGTCCATCATTGCAAACCCTTGGCAAACTATGTGGTTGATAGAAGATAATTATGATACTAATTTATATGATAAAATTTGTGAATGGTATTAAAAGCAATAGTGATAATAGAATGTACAAAACGATGAAGGAATGTATTTTGTAGAATTATATAACATATTTTAGTGTAATCAGTTATAAAGTATGCAAAGATTTCAATCTTTCTATATATAGTTACTACTCTTGTTCATTTCAATTTTTTTTATTTAACACTGCCCTGCTTTAAATCTGCTATTTACGTATTAAATTTACATTAATCAAACATCTATTAGGATGGTGAACTATATTAATTTAAAAGCATTACATGTAACTCAGTCATTGACATCTATATTAGTTTGTTTACAAGAATCTTTAACTCATCACTTTTTGAAAGCTCAGAAGCATGGTTATTGATTTCATAAAATGAGTAGATTAACAAATTTTGTAATAAGAAGTTTTGTTATTTGAATTTTAGTCTCAAACCTTTCCAGTATCTGAATTGCATAATTTGAGATTGCATATATATTAATAACATATTATTATTACATATATTAATAACGCATGTTAATAACATATTAACTTATAATTAATATTACAATTGCTATACTTTTCCTAAACTCTGCCTGTTCATTTACATGTTTCGTTTCCATATTTTTTCATACTGTAGTTCAGAATAAATAAACTTTAAACAGCACTTGATACACCTGTAAAGAGTTCCACAAAGCCAACATCCATTTTGCGAATTTTTCATACTTTGCTTCTTTAATATTTCCAGTCTTTCGTAAATGATCAATTTGTGTTCAAATTCTAATGTTTTCCTGTGTTTTATATTTTGTTTTCAAATGTGATGTTGACTAAATAGTCCAAACTTAAATTTGTAAGTTAACAAAATAATATTCTACGATTTTGCATTTGACACAGACATAAATGTTATTCTACAATTGCCATTCAAAGATTTCGTGAAATAGTAAAATGTTACAACCATTCAGATATATAGTCCTAATCCTTAATCTGATTTCCAGCACATTCAGATTTTGGTTTGTATTAATGCTGAAACTACTTATAGAAATTATGTATGATTGGACTTTTATTATCATTAAAGTTATTCAGTATGATGTTTAATATTAAGGTAATATTTTATTCAGGGTGGCCACAGACCAGGAAATATCAGGGAATCATCAGTGAAATCTTGCCAAATTCAGAGAAAATTTGAATGCTAATGTTCTTTACACCGCATAATTTTCGTCACGAACTATTGCGGCATTTATCGTTATACATTGGACATATAGACAATTTGACACCACAAAACAATTTCTGTGATGTATCTATATGCTATAACAGATGCCAAAACTGTTGGAAATTATGAAATTTCGAAAATTCTTTTAGTATCATTTAGAAATGCTAGATCACATCATACTAAGGATTTTAAAAAGAGGAATTGAGAGAAAAGATAGAGTGAAATGTCAAAGAAAAAGAAATTAGATATCATCAAAGAAAAGTTTAGAAGTTGAAATGGTGCTAAAACAATGCTATTGGAGTTTATGCTTTCTGTGAATAACATGTTTGAAAAGGAAAAATCATTAATGCACTTATTGTAAATACCAATAATTTCTAAGCTTTTTTATCATAAAACTATTATATAAATTTATGTTTAGTAAAAATTTCTGTTCAATTGTGTGATGAAATACTTTGAATTATTTTAATAGAAAAATATAGAATTAATTTAAAATCGTAGTTCATGTGGTCTTTGAAAAAATATTTTGAGAGTTAATTAACCTTATGCAAATATTGTTTCCCTTTCTCAAGTAGTAAATAATTTAGTACTTTTCTAAAAAAAATAAACTTTTAAAATAATTTTTTTTTTCACATGCAGATAATTATCTTTTATGTATTTTAAATGCAAAACGGTTTCATGCATTTATATTTTACTATATTTAAATTTAAATAAAAGAGGATAAGATACTTAAAAATGAACAAAATAATTTAAAACACCGAAAAGCATTTGGCACTGAAAACCTGGAATTCTGTTGTAAAACATGGAATTATCAGGGAAAAATCAGGGAATTCAAAAATCATTTTTCTGCAGCCACTATGTTATTTTACAGCAAATGAAACACTACATTTGAAATTTCTGTTACTTTGATTTAATATGCTTTTGCTCCATTTTGCATGTTTTGAGAATGGTAAATTCTAAAGACTTTACGTACATTGCTCCCACTGAGTTTCTTAGCCACCCATTTTGCATCTGCGCAGCGAGAAAGCTGTTAAAAGTGACATGCACTGCATATTACAAACTTATTACACTGTTGCCATACTTTCATGAAAGGAAAAAAAAAACACTGACACTTGTTGCACTCTTCAAATTCATTTCATTAAGCTATTCCTGTTTTTAAAAATGGATGATGGACAAATGAAAAGATTTTTCTTTCTTGTATTAGTGTAATTGCTTAAATTATTATAATATTTTACGAAATTGAGTAAAACTAGAATAACGAGAATTTTAATATGATGTATCTTGTTTCTTGTTCTACTAGATGCTTACAATCACAATGAGACCATTTTCTTGTGTTCTATATTTCAACACAATTTTTTCACATTTGTTTTAAACATATATATAATTTTTTCAAAAAGTTTTTTATAAACTAGCATTGGGTAAATATTTTGATGTAATTTCTTGAAATGCAAATATGTAATATGTAGAAAATATATTATTTTTGTTAATTGTGGTTTAGAATGTTATTTTAAATGTTTTGTTATAACAGAATTAAAAGGAAATGCAGAAAAAGTTGTTTTATATGTGCATTTATTAGATTCGCATAAATAATTTATAACCTCTCTGTTTATTCATATTGTGTGCATGTTTATGCATCATAATTTCTTTTTGTTTCTTTACAATTTAGACTGAATGCAATTCTTTAAAAGAATGGTTAAACGAAGCCCAGAAAGAATTCAAAGGAAAAGAAACATCCCTAAGTAACCTAAATCAGTTAGAAAGGAATTTTGACTCATTCAAGGTATGTCATTTGAGTACTGTTTTGGAAATTAGGTAATTTAAAATTATTAACAATGTGTTAATGGTGTACTTTATTGTGATACAATCACAATTAAACATGTATAATAATATTTGCACAAATAGATGAAACCTATTGTTATAGACAAATTTCCATTATAGAGTGTGTTAGAATTTTTGAGCAAGAATTGTTACTAATTAAGTAATTTATAAATTAATAATTGTTACTACGTAATTAGTAAATTTAAAATTATTTCTGCAGTTTTAGAATTTGATTTCTTTTGTACATTTTAATTTATATTATCATAAAATTTTCAACTTCATTGTTTATACAGAGGATATTTTCACATTTTTAAAACGATTTTTTTATTAATTATGGTTTAAAATGTAAGATTGTTTTTCAAATCTTTGATATCTGGTAGTATTCTATTTGTACTATAAATCTGCATTGTGACTTTTTCGATAGAAGTGTTTTTTGTGAAATTTCTAAGTTAATGGATATCTATCTCGCTTCCTTTGATGTCCAAAGTCCATAAGTGAAACATTAAGGGGCATTGCAGGTATTTGCTGGAAACGTTTGTATATGCAATTCTTGTATCAGACTTTTCCTCCCAAGAAATACAGGGGTACTTTTTGAAGTCTGAACTGTTGCTTTGTCTTTAAAATCCATTGGGAAATGAAATAGAATTTCTTTTGTAAGTATCAGGCATACAACTTCCTCTTGATTCATTGAGTTGATTTTAACATTTGTTTCCACTTCTCTTTATTTTTAATTACAAATTGATGGACAGTCGTTTGATGTAACTTTTTACAAAACCGTTTTTTTATTGGTGGTTTTATTTTTTCCCTCTTCCTCTTCTGTAATAAATAGGTCTTTTATGCTATGGTTATTTATATTAACTCATGCTTTATCAAGAGTTATAATTTATTTTCATTTGTCTTCTGTGACTAAGTAATTTTCATACAGGGTTCTACAAATTGTACTGTGTTAAATCGCATACCTCAACAAAAGCTTTTAACAGTACGAAATTTAGTTTCTTAAAGTCATAAATCCTGGTTTATTGTTTCGCTTATCTTTACTACAGATATGTTCAAAAACTTTGCAATGGATTTCTGCATTGGTGGATTTTGCATTTCTTCCAACAGTTTAACTTTAGAAAATTAAGCTCACTAAGCATATAAAAATATGCTAACCCAAATGTATAGCTATACTCAAAAGGGTATACTCGTATAGGAAATGCAAATTAAGAGTCTTTTTCCCATGTAGAAAGAATCATTGACTATTTTTACCTTTTCGATTAAGGAAATGAATTATTTTCCCCATTTAAATTTTAATGACATACATTTCATAAGGGTTTTGAATTATTTAATACAAATATTTCTCGTCAGAAAAAATATATCTTTCAATTCTCATCTTATTTACATGCAGTATTTTGGGAAAAGAAAAAAAAGAAGAGTAGCAGATGATACTATGCATTTCAAGCAATAAGCTGTTGCCATTTATTTTTATTCCAAAGCACTGTCTTTTTAAAAATTCTTAATCGAAATCATTCTAAAAATCCTCTGTAAAATGTATTGAATAGTTTGCATCACTTTATATGATAGCTTGAAATTATGCTTCAATTAGGTAATAATGCAGATGGGAATAAATTTTAGTCATCTAAATAAAAGATAATTCATGCACTGTGACATGTTTTAACTATTATAATTGTGTCTCTCCATATGAAATGTTTAGAAATAAAAAGCATTCAGTAACAGAGCTGAAAAAAGTGAAAACGTATTTGTTAAATCGATGATAAAATACAATGCACAGTGTAAAATTCCTAGTATGTAAGAATGAAATAAGTTGTTATGCAAGAAATCAGATATTTTTAGTTATTTAGAATTTAAGATACTTGAAATTCATATATTCTTTATACCATCTGAAGAATTTATATAGTGATCAGGGGAGCATTTGGCAGCATAAGTATATAATTCTGTAATTTATCTATCAATCTCTTAGCACACTCTGCTATTAACTATGCTAGTACATTGTTCTTTTTCTTCACTATCATAATTGTTTTGTCTCATTTCTGCAATTGTGTCCTCTTCATTTCTGTAATGAAAAAATAACACTTCATCTTAATTCAAATAACCTTCTGCAGTGTACTGCACATTTGTAAGGATTTATATACTTTCTGAGAGTTGTGTTCTGAACACATATTTCCTCTTGAGAAAACCTAGACTAAAGAAAATTCTCCTCAGTCGCATATTTGTGTATATACTAATTTGAACTAAATAAAATCCAGTCTTTTCCCAGCAGTTTTGTGTATTATCTGGCTGTATACAACTCCACCTACTGGATATTACCTTATGTTCTTGCTTTTCCATGGAAGAAAGTCACACTTTCTCTGTGTTAAGAGAAAGTGCTCTGTTTCTCTGTGTGTCTTTTCTCTCATTTGCAGAAAATAATTATAATAAGTGTTATCCTTGTGTAGTGTATATATATATATATATATATATATATATATATATATATATATATATATATATAAGCGAAAAATTTTCCAAGATTAAGGAGACATGAATTTAATTAATGCACAAACATTGTTACAAATGCATACTTTCTGGTTGCCAAATGATGAAATTTAAAATTTAAAATAATACAGTTGCATAGGTTATGGTTTACTTACATATATGACATCTCTTTTTGTTCTTTTTTGAAAGAAAATAAGTAAAAAACGAATATTAAAACAATAACTAATACTAAACACTGACTAATAAACACTAAAGAAAGAATGCCACAGATTAAATACTAAATGAAAACAAATATTACACTTCATTATTAAACATAGTCTCTTGGATAAGATGGTGGCTTAAACCATTTGACCAGATCTAGTAATCTTCATTGGAATCGATTGATGTTGCTCATAACACTAGACCCTAGACTTCAGAACATTTCTATCTGGCGTTTTACAGAGTTTTCACAAGGAGTATCAAAATGGTTGGTTGCCCTTTATTTAGTTGAAATGGATACTTATTCTGCTTCTACCCAAATCTCTTCTATTTTTTCATGAACATTCCCATTTTCATTAAGAATGCTATTAAGATCTTTGTCTATCGTCTTCACATAGAACTTTTGCATTTAGTGGAGGACCTTTTTGATTTAGTTTTAATCCAACACACATTTTCTCCTTCTACTGATGGCTTTAAGTCTGGAGGTGTTCGATCATTATTATTGTTATTATTATTTACTTGAGTGTCTTCTTTTATATTCTCTTCAGATTTCATCATATCTGTTGTTCAGAGTAAAGTATTTAATAGAGATTACACCTTTTGTCTTGCTTCTTATATCAGTTCAACTGAAGACAGTATGATGCTTGATATTATTGTCCAGTATGGTTCAGTTAAACTAGAAAGGAATCTCTTCCTTCACATTCATCTTTCTTTAATAATGACTTGATTGTCTGGATGTGACGTTCAACCATTCCTCTTCTATGTTCAGGTTTTAAAAGACTATTTAAATTTATAAGGACTATATTGTGAATCATTATCAGAGTACAAAATTTTAAGATCCCAAATCTTGCAAAACTTGCTTTTAATTGTATTTTTGCTTGTAACATCTGGCAAATAAGAAACTTCAACATATCTTGAAATATAATGTATGATTATTGTTTAATTGATTAAACAATAATCATACATTATCTATGATACATTATCTAATAATCAATTGATTATTAATTATTAGATAATCTCTGCCTTGCGTGTGAAAATGATCAGGTGTACAACTTCCCATGGACCTTGAGGAATTTCCTTGACTATCATAAGTTGTCTACTGTTAGCCTTCTGTAAACTAATACATGTTATGCAATTATACAATATTGCGTTTTGAGTGTATTTTGACATACCTATCATGAAGTTCACTGAATTCACAGGAACTACTTAATTGTTTCAACGATGTCAGGAAGTCGCCAAACATTTCTTCGTCTTGGGTTCTTACAAAAAAGTTATGTCCATTTACACTTTTGTTCAATTTCATTAAACAAAATTTCTGAAAAGGTTCAATAATTTAAGCTACATCATTCTTGTCTTCTGCTGACAAATGAAAAGTGTTAACATTTTTCTAAACCTTCTCCTATTCTATGTAGATATACATTTACTTGGAACTTCAGCGTCTTTCTTTTTTAATCCAGAAGTTTTAACAAATATATCATATTACTGAATAAACATTTTCTTGATTTTCACTCAAAATACCTTCAAAACTGAGGTATTGAGATGGCTTTAGACCTTCTATACTTTACAATAGGACAAACTGAAATCACTTGTATTTACCTATAATCAACATCTTATGCTTTCTATGATAAGGTCACCGGAGAGCAACAACGGGCGATGATGACTGGTATTTGGTACTTTTATCCAAGCACCAGAGGATGTCTGTAGCCACTCTCTTGTGACCTTGCTGCTGCCACAGTAACATGAATTTCAAGAATGACAGTTGCCAGAGGGCTTCGTGTGACGAAACTGTATGCCAGAAAGCCAGTTATTTGCATCCTACTCATTCCTAAGAAAGAGAGTGTTTACAATGGTACATACAGAACCAACATTGGACACAGCTGCAGTGGGCTAATAATCTGTTTGCGAATGAGTCAGGATTTTGTTTACAACGTGAATCTCCACGAGTGTTCATATGGTGAAAATTTGTGACCAGATGCCATCCCAACATCATCAGGAAAAGGGACACATATTGTGGTAGGGGAGTGATGATCTGGGCTGGAACCATACAAGATACCTGTTCACTGCTCCATGTGATTCACACTGGTTCCGTGAATGCCCAAAGGCACAGGCAGGAAATTCTAAAACCTTATAAGCACTTTTTCAGGGGTGCTGTTTACCCCCAATTGATTTTTATGAATGACAGTGCAAAATCACATGAAGCACTGTTGGCTAATGACTATTTGGTGACTCTAAAGTGAGGATATTTACGGAATAAATTGGTCAACCAAGTCATCCTGACCTCAGTCATTTTCATCATGCTTGGGATGCCCTTGGGAGGGTAGTCACAGCACGCCAACCCCCACCCAGAACCATTCCAGACTTGCTCCCACTCCTCCTTCAGAGCAGTTTTTGACTTCCACAAGCACATCTTCAGTCATGTATTAATGGTATGGCTACTCATTGTATATATTGTGTATCTGTCAGAGGTGACAACACACCATACTAGCCAAATTTCCCCTGACATTTTTCAACACTTGGACGTCATTATATTTTAGGCCATTATTCATATTGATGAATGGCATTCTGTTATTTTATACACATTACTGTCATACAATAAACTATATATTCATGCCAAATTTTTTTTAGTATTTTTTTTTAGTTATCTAAGAAAATGTGTTCCATCTCTTAAATTTGTACACCGTTGTATTATCCATTTTTAATATTTCGTGCATATAACATTTTACTTCTAATCCTTACAGTAAGCTTTCACTTAATTGACTTTTATTGTCCTTGCCCAAGTGTTGCTGGACAAATCAAGATAATGTGGAGTACATGTGAAAATTGGGAATTGCCTGTGAGTAGACAAAATAGTGCAATGATCGATCGATTTTAAATTTGAACCATATGAACCAATTTCCTTTTAACAAAGGTTTCCCTTATTCTTATCATTTAGTAAAGGGAAATTTAATGTACTCCTGTAATCAGTTTTCTGAATTTTTCTCCCTGTTTTGATTTTCTAATCATCCTTTTCTTCATTCAGTGCCATCAGAGAAATTAAAAATGATTCGAATAAATGATGCAGTGTATGTTTGTGATAAACTTTTAAGGTTTTGGAAGTCAGGGTTTGCAATGCTCTTGAAAGTTTTTATACACACACTTATCAGAAACCGCATAAAATTATCTATAATGTAATATGGGTCATAATATTGACAAATGTTGTAAACATTTCTCTTTATTACAAGTGTGGTGTTATGTCAATCATCCTGTTGGGTTCGCATCTGGGATTGATGAGGAAAATAAACCCTAATAACAAACAAAGAAATAACTCACTTAACATGCAATTAATGGCGAAGAAAAAACCAAATGAAGCGTGGAAGGATTCAAAATATGTTAAATACTTACGAAATCAAAGTTCACTTACTTCCTCTAAAAACGTCCCCCATTTAGATATCCATTCAGAAATTTTATCAAACTTATCAGTTAAAGTTTTCAGCTTCACATCAATCTTTTCAGATAATTTAGGATTGGAAGCACGTAATTTTTTGGCTGAGGAATGAAGCATCTCTAAACTTTGCATCTGATTATTCACTTCAGACTTCAAGATCTTAAATTCTTGCATCTAAAAGCATTGAAATAAAATTTCAGGGAAAGTCACATAACTTAGAAAATGAAAAAGTATAGAAAAAGTAAATTACCTGTTCATCCAGTTTCTCAATAACTAAACTTACAGGTCTCTTCTGCAATTTCACAGCATTTTCAGTTTCCCCTAACAACTTATGAATACGATCAAGAGAATCTTGTATGTCTTGAGAGTGAATTACAGCAGTTTGTAATGCATTGATTCTAGATGTTATGCTATTCATTAATTCTGAATAATCATTTTGAAGGGTATCCATTTCACTTTCAATACTTTTCATTTCTGTAGAAATAACATTACAGCTGTTCAAAGTTTCTGTTAAATTTGAAACTGCTTTAGAAACGTTTTCCACTAACCTTCCTTCACCAACAACCTCTATATTTATGAGTTTCATCTTATCCAACTGCTCTTGAACAAGATGTGGTTCTTCAGCAACTGGTTCTTCAAGAGCTTTTTTTGAAGATTTTGTTGCTTCAAAAATCCACGATTTTGCTTTCTCCAGTGATTCCAAATAAAAGCAATACTTATTATAAATTAAAGAATAATGGCTATTCAACTTGTTTGCATGATTTAAAAGATTATGGAATACAGTTGTAACTTCTTGAACTTCTAGTTTCACTTCACTTTCGGGCAAATTAATGCATGATAATGATTGTGGCAAACTTGTTCGGAAAGCATTCAAAGCTTTTAAATATTCCTGCAAAAATCAACACAGTATATATACTACAGTCACTCTTATAATACGTATTAAGATTTCATGCATATACACTGGTGTGCAAAAATTAAGGACGAGACGGTTTTTTCAATATAACTTTGTACCAAAGCTTTCCAAATCAACACATTTAATACCGTAAGATCCCCAATACGTAAAGACATGAGTAATGTAAGCAACACTTACTAAAAGAGAAATCAGAGGGATACAAAGAAGCTTAATTGAAAAAGTAGCATGGAGCGCAATGCGACTGAAGGCCGAAACATCCCTGTGATGGGTGTCCAGAAAGAAGCATCCGGTCTTTAATAGGGGATATGATCTCCCCTGACTGCTAGGCAGGTTTCACAGCGTCTGCCCATGCTGAGAATGAGGGTGTCAATGAGTTGTTGAAGCAATGCTGCCGA
>Ga0115856_100202_pt1 | contig 20967 bp, 14 predicted proteins | sample InSIn4gowninarea_FD_83870 | JGI IMG/M metagenome (GOLD analysis project Ga0115856, IMG submission 83870)
TTTTTATTTTTTTTTGTTTTTTTTTTCTTTTTTTCCCCCTTGGAGTAAAAAAAAAGATTCAAAAAAAAAAAAAGAAAAAAAAAAGAGAAAGATTCAAAGAAAAAGATTCGAAGAAAAAAAAAAGACATTTATTTCTCAAACAGGTCGTTTGAATCATCATCATCATCATCGTCTCTCTCTCTCTCTCTCTCTCTACAGGGAGTAAGGGTGTGGTGGAGAGGCATTGTAATCATCCATGAAACAAGACAACAGAGGAGTGTCATGATAAAAACGAGTACATCCGGATATCAATACCCCCCCCCTCTCGACCGAATCAACCATACCGAATACCAAACGATGAATTATCATCTCATCACCCCCCCGCACCCCACCCGCCCACCACCACCACCGTTGTTATAACTCTGATCGTGATTGATCACACTCGCACTCGCACTCGCACTCAGACTCACCGCACAGAAGAAGCGGAAGGGAAGCGCTTGGCGCTGAGCAAGACGCCCTTGACACCTCTGATCTCGGCCTTGAGAGCGGCGACGCAGTCTTCTTTCTTCTGCGCACCGCCGGCGGAAGCACTGTTCCCGCCGAGACCTCCTCCACTTCCACCACCGCCGCCGCCGCCGGTGCCCCACACAGAGTCGGCGGAGCCGTACAGATACGACGGGGGCGAGTAGACGATGCGGTCGAGGTGGGATCTGAAATCGGTTATCTCGGACTGTGTGTCGAGGACCGTGGTGCGGTTTGACTCTGTCGAATCCAGGAGGGACTCGAGGTGCGCCCTCAGGGCCGTCAGGCGCGAGTGTTGCTTTTCGATGGGGGTCGGGGGGGAGGTACTGGCGGTCGAGGTGGACGAGCTGGTCGTGGGTGGGGTTTGGGGCTGTGGGGATGTTTGGGTGCCGATGTCGCGGGAGAAGAGCTCGGTGGGGTCCGAGGCTGTGCTTTCGTTGTCGTCGTCGTCGTCTTCGGGGGAGTCTGGGTTCCTCGCTGTGGTGGACTTGGGTTTGGATAGGTCTGGGATGGTGGAGACGAGGTCGGCCAGCTTGTGGTTTGTGGTCTCGAGGTGGGCGGATGTGTGGGTGGCGAGGTCGCGGCGGGCGTCGGTCAGAGCGGCGGACATGGGGGCTATGACCAAGGTGGACAGGCCGTAGAGGGTGGCGGCCAGGGCGCCGGTGATGTAGGCGGTGCCGAGCAGGCGGTTGATTGTGACGAGCGGAGGCGGCTTCTGCGGCTGGATCAGGAACTCGGGATAGGTGACGATGGGCGGGAGGCTGGTCTCCTGGGGTCTGTGGGTGGGGGTGGGGGCGCGAGCGGAAGAGAGGAAGTCGGCCGTGCTCCATGATGTAGGAGCAGACTCGGTGGCCAGGGCTTCGGTGATGAGTTCGGGCTGGATGCCCTTGGATTCGAGGAACAGGCGCTTCTTCTCCAGCGGGGCGTCCTTGACCTGGGGATCGTCGAGGAATGCGCGGACGTGGCCGATGACCTGCTTGCTGGCATTGAACTCCTGCCTGGCGGCCGTGTCTGAGCCGTCTGTGGCGGATGGGTTTGCGGAGGCGGTGCTGGGGTCGCGCAGACCGTCGGGGGCTCGCTTGCTGGCGTCGAACTCTTGTTTGGCGGCCGTGTCGGAGCCGTCGGTGTCTGTGGTGTTGCTGGGGGTGGTGTCTGTAGTGTTGCCCGGGGGTGTGTTTGTGGCGCTGCTCGGGGCTGTGCTTGTAGCGTTACTGGGAGTTGTGTTCAAGGCATTGCTGGAGGATGTGCTTGTGGTGTTGCTCGGAGGAGTGCCCGACGGTGATTGCGATTGTACTTGTGATTGCGGAGGCGACTGCGACTGCGACTGCGACTGGAGAGCCGAGGTGATGACCTTGCTGGCCTCAAACTCCTGCTTGGCCGCCACATCTGAGGCGTCCGAAGCGTCACGGTTCGAGGGAGCAGCGGGCGAGGACTGGTCCGGTGGCTGTTGCTGCGGTCTTCGCTGCCACGCCGGGATGCCGGCCGGGTCCTTGGGTTTCCCGAAGTCGGCCATTGTCGACTGTTGACGGGCACTGGGCGGTGTTCAGGGTGGGTGGATGTTCAGATCGGCTGGCTTGTCCTGGGATGGTTCGCCCTAAGATGGTTTGTCCTGAGATGGTTTGTCCTGAGACGGTTCGTCCTGAGATGGTTTGTGACAGCCAGTCTCGAAATGGGACGCAATGGAGCGGGATAGTTGGAATGGAACGGAAGGAAATAGCATCAAGGTAGACTTGCGCACCCTACAAGGCCATGATAGGACATACAGCACTCTACAGTTCAATATAGCAAGTACATGTACTTGGATGACATGTGAGCCTCCCACAACCCGCAGCCCACAATCGCCGGGCCGAGGTACGAGTCCACGACTCGGCATTCCAGCGACGGATGCGGCATCGCTCAGTACAGAGCGGTAGAAGTCAGTACGGACTGTCTCCTGCTTGAATCAGGAATCGGACTGGCGCGTTGCACACGTGTGTCAGGCACGTGTCTGTGGCGGTCTGTGGTCTGTGGTCTGTGGTCTGTGGTCTGTGGTCTGTGGTCTGTGGTCTGTGGTCTGTGGTCTGTGGTCTGTGGTCTGTGGGGGTGTTGGTTGTGTTATCGGATGCCTGTGCCTGTGCTTGTGCCTTCGGTACTGTACCCTCCTACCGTACCACTGTACCACTGCTGTACTACTGCACATGTTCCCAGAGAGTGCGAGTACGTGAGCTTTCCTGTCTTCCACAGCTGCTGTACTGTACTGTCATCCATCCATCCACCCAATTAGTCCTCCTCGACTCTCCACCGGTCAACCCACGCCCACGCCCGCCATGTCGTCGCACTCGGCCAACAAACGCCAAAAGGGCCCCGATGGCTCTCCCATCTCCCGCGCCGCCGGTGGTGCCACTCAGTCGACCTCGCGACACAGTGCCAGTAGGTGTGTGAAACCAATCTCTTTGTTGCCGAGTTGTTTCTTTTTCCACTGCTCTGTTTCTCACCCAGCCCACCGTCACCTGTGCCGCGTCTTCTGTTCGGCTCGTCCGCCCTGTTTGCCTGCCTACGCTGCCTGTCATACATCGCCCGCATCATGCGACAAGACCTGCCGCCTTGTTTGCTCTGTTTCGCATCCTTGAGAATCCATCCATGACTTGTGACCCTGCGATTGCGTGAACCGCATTTTGCGTATAATCTGCCGCATGCACAGAGGGGAAACCTCTCTGACGCTCGAGCACACACTATCAAGTCACTCGGTCGGGGCAGACATCAAGCCACTCGGTCGGGACGGACATCAGGTCATTCGATCGGGGTGGGCGCCTGCAGCAGACACTCCGCCTTATCTTGTCTTGTCTTGTCTTGCCTTGTCTTGTCTTACTGTCTTGCCTTGTCCTGTGCAGTGCGTGGTGCAGTGCAGTGCAGTGTCCGTTGCTGTCAACAAAGCGCCCGCACTCACCTGGCCACCTTCCTCGATCGATATCTTGATCGTTCACGTTCTTGCTCCTTCAGTCCCAGCATTCCACCTCAACCACTCCAACCGTACAGCGAGAATGCCCACCACACGCTCCCTCCGCTCTTCAGCACTGACGAAACCACCCAATAGCCCGCCCACCCGCTCCTCCGCCATCATCCAGCATTCATCAGCCAGCTCCACCAATCCGTCTATCCGACTGACTGTCAAGGCTCCCCCGAGCAAGCTTCGTCAGGCCATCTCTGGCAGCGATCTGCCACCCAATCCATACCAAGACGATCTCGAATCCGACACTCCCGATCCTCCCCCACGCCCCTCGCGTACCACAAGAAATCCTCGTACCGTCGTCGAGCCCGAGAGCGATGAAGAAGAAGAAGACGACGAAGATGACGATCTCGAAGACGCCTCACAAGACGATGATGACGCCGACGGGAACGATCTCTCGGAGAACGAAGACGACGGCGACGACGACGACGACGAAGAAGACAACGACGATGATGACATGGACACGGACGATCCACACCCTGCACCGCCCGTCATCGCCGCAATACCCTCGAAAACGGCAAAGGCTTCATCCAAGCAGAGTGACACCATAACGGTCGCCGTCCCCCCTATATCGAACACTCTGAAATCTGTCGAAGCCAAGGAGATGGACGATGACGACGATGACGACGAGCTTTCGGAACTAGAAGATGAAGAGGAAATCGAAGACGAGGAGGACCAAGATCAAGATCAAGACCAAGACCAGGAACAAGACCAGGACAGCGACCTGGACGACGATGACGACGACGAAACCAGAGACGGCACCCCGGACCTGAGCAAATTGACCAGGAGACAACGTGCCGCTTACGACGACAGTCTGGAGCAAGGCGGCCTGATGGCCCTGTCCAACGAAGCTCAGAAGAAGAAGCACCTGACCGCAGAGGAGATTTCCATGCGCAGGGCTGAAATGGCCCGCCGAAGGAAGAACCTGTCCGAAAAGCGCAACGAGGAAGAAAAGGTCCGTCATCACTACCATCACCCCTTACCCACAATCAATCTTGTTTTCGTCACCATTTCCCCATCACTCTTATCGTTTTCACCGCCGTCTTATCGGTCTCATTCTCGCATTACCGACACTCCATTCCTCCCGTTTCCACACTGACCATACTCCCTAGATGGACACCATCAACAAACTCCTCAAAAAGCCCGCCCCGAAGCGACGCACCCGCGCCGAGATCATCGCAGCACAGGCCGCTGCAGACAACACCCCGTCCGAATACGACGGAGGCGACCTCCCCAAACCGAGCCCCTTGTTCGTGCGATACGTCCAGAACCAAAAGGGTGCCAGGGTAGGCGTCCCGGAGGAATGGCTCGAGCCCGACCAACCGCTCGGTGACGCCCTGAGACAAGGCTGGTCCGGTCCCCGCAGGAGTGGCAAGATGGTTGAGGAAGTCGCATGAAATAGAGAGAGAGAGAGGAGTAGATTCACGTCTTCTTTTTCCCCTTTCCTCTACCTTTTCTTCATTCCTCTCCGTTTCCCGTCCACGGTCCGTCTAGACAGCGTGGACGAGGTTTATCAAATCATACCACCGTACCGCATCAGACTCTCTTTCTGTATTCTCATCAATCTACATTATCAAAACCCGCTTGACCTATCCAGGACGCTTGTCTTTGGAATGTGCCCCGTGCCGATGATCCTTACAAATGTGGTTGACGAGTATTGTGATGTTCATGATAATTGATGGGGAACAAGTGTCTGTCGCTTTCTTTTTTAATATATATATATAGTCCTCTATAACCTTTTTCACCCCTATTTTTCTTTTTTTCTGCCTTTTTTTTTTTTTTTTTTTCTTTTTTTTTTTTTTTTTTTTTTTTTTTTTTTTTTTTTTTTTTTTTTTTTTTTTTTTTTTTTTTTTCACACTCCCTCTTTATGATTTTTTTAACACTCTTTTCTTCTTCTCCTTTTCTTTTTTTCCTTCTATTTTTGTTCTTCTCTTTTCTTCTTCTAATTCTCCCACATCCACTCATCTCGCCGTAAGTCTATTTATTTCCGAAAAGTTTCCCACCTAGACTCTTCTTACTTCAAACTCTGCTAACACTTTCTCAGCCGCTTTCTCCATACTTCTACCGACTTTACAATATACTTCTTGATACACTGTACTTATCATCCCTCCTCTTCACTCTCTAATAGGAATCCCGAATAGAGATGTTTTTCTCTTCTGAGGAAGAAAAATAGATAAATAAGTGAATTTATAGACAGGTAAATAGATAGATGAATCAATAGACAGATGAATAAAGGTTGTATATCTATATATATGAACAAAACCTCCCCTCCTTTCTTCCTCTTTCTCTTCTTTTTCTTCTTCTTTTTCTTCTTCTTTCTCTTCCCCTTTTTCTTCTTCTTTCTCTTCCCCTTTTTCTTCTTCTTCCTCTTCTTCTGCGAACTTTCTACTATCTCGCGACATTGTGCATCCCATCGAAATGATTTCTTGTCTTTGTTGGATTTTCTGGACTTCTTGATTTCTGGACTTCTGGACTTCTTGTTTCTTGATTTCTTGATGTCTTGATTTCTTGGTTTTATCGTTTGTCTTCTAAGAAAAAAGTTGAGTAGTATGATAGATTGAAAAGGATATGTACATATAAAACGAATCTCCAACCCCCCCTCCCCTCCCTCCCTTTCTTTTCTTTTACTCCTTCGAAAATAAAATAAAAATCGGAACACCTTTTTCTTGTTCTTTTATTTGCTTCTTTTGGTTGTTCCTTATTCTTTTCTTCCTTTCTCCCTTTCTTTCTTTCCTGTTTCTGTCCTCCCCATCTCTCCTCTTTTCTCCTTATTTTGGCTGTCGATATATGTGCGTGTATGCGTGTATATATGTATGTGTGAATGTATCCAAATCCCCGGGGTAATACACACCCACCTCTCCCCCCTCCTTTCCCTCACCTCTCTCAAAGCAACCTCTTCCAAGATTCCCCACGCGATGCAAGGGAAAAAAAAAGAAACAAAGAAGAAGACCACCCTATTTCGCAATCGAGACACCGTTGCCGTCCGCGAAAGGTGAGCCCCCGGTGACTGATGTCGGCGGAGACCCGGTGATCGATGCCCTCGTGGGAAGAGGATGAGGACTCGAACTCGAGTGAGGGGGCAGTGGAGGTGATGAGGGCGGCGAGGACGCGGCGGGGCTTCGAGACGGCTTTGATCCCACGCCACCGCCGCCGACGACGCTGATGCTTTGCTGCTGTTTGTGTCGTTGCTGTTGCTGTTGCTGCGGTTGAAAGTGCGGCTGCGGGTGATGATGCTTCTCGTCGCCCCCGGCCTCGATGCGCACCGAGTAGCCCCCGTCATCCATGTCGTGCCTCCACCCGAGCGAGCCCACCCCGCTCTCGAGATCCGAGTGCAGCGCGCCGTCGACGTGGCGCATGCTCTGCTCCTCGACCTCGACCGTCGTCTCCGTGCTGATGCCGCCCATGCCGCCCATGCCCATCGTCGCGCCGCCGCCCGAGCCGAGGTAGACTGTGTTGAGCTGCCGCTCGTCGCTGTCGAGCGAGATGCTGCTGTCGCCGCGCTTCTTCCGCAATGTGTCGAGCGCGAACCCGCGGTCCATGACGCTGATGTGCGTCGAGGTCTTAACGCCGATGCCGCCGCCGCCCATGGAGGATCCGTGGCCGTAGCCGAATGTGTTGCCGCGGCCTCCGGTCCCGCCGGTGGCTTTCGCTCGTGCGCCGCTGCGTGAGTTGGAGTATGCGCGCTGCCCGGGTGTGAAGGAGCGCAGCATCGGGAAGGTTTCGCGCAGTAGGGGCCAGATCAGGGGTAGGTTGGTCACCCAGATCGCCACCGAGGATTCGCGCACGTACCAGAGCATGTAGACTGTGCTCCACAGGTCCTCGAGGTTGAAGACCTTTGTCAGGATTGCGGCGATGATCTGTGATGAGAAGGGGTTCGGTCAGCGGCTTGACTCTATCACACGAGGATTGTTCCCTTGGGTGGATGTGATCTCTCTTGTCGTCCCTCTTCCGATACACTCTCATTCCTTTCTTCCTTGCCGCCTATTTTCCTGTCCTCTGTCTCCATCTTTTTTTCCCTTTCTCTATATCGTCTCGTGTCGAGGAAGCCGTTGAGAGGAACGGGAATCGATGGTGGTCACTTACCACGAAAAGACCCATGCCGAAGATGCCGACCAGGACGACCTTCTGTTTCAGCGGCAGGGTCGTGCTGAGCAGAAGAGGAAGCGAAATGCCGAGCATGAACGCATCTGAGCTGATGTTGAAACATGCCTGTGTTATGGCGTAATACTGTAGTGTGGAGCATTGAGCTGTGACATCGTCGTTAGCTATTGGCTTCCACTCTCTCGTGTCGTGCGATATTCGTCTCTGATTTTTCCCCCCCTCCTCTTTGATTCGAATCACTTCTTTCTATGTTTCCCGTTTGTGAAGACAGTGTCGAGGTGAGAGCATCGTTCATACTTACAGCTAGGAGGCGGCATGGCCCAGTATCCCTGAAATGGCCTACATGCTAGGAAAAAGGCGAGTTGGGTCCCGACGTAGCCACAAGCCACATAAACAGCCAAAATCTTGACGAAAAATTGGTATTTGAGCTGGATGGTGAGGCGGGTGTATATGAACAGCATGCACACTTTGAGTGTATAAATCACATTGAGCATAGCCTGTGACCCGACAAGGTTAGTATCAGGCATTAATAAGACTAGACTGCCTCGAGGGCCTGTCAAACTTCTTGGTTTCCAAAAAAGAGAACCCCCCCCCCAAAAAAAAGAAAACAGTGAGTCTCGGAAGCAGTCAACAGAACAGAGATGCGAAACTCACCTGTTCGGACACCACTACGATTTTGGACCCTTTAATCCGATCCTTTATCTCATGCTCGGTGAACGTCTCGAGTTGCCCAGGTGGATATAAGTTGCTGCCGCCGCCGCCGGCGATGACGTTCAGACACACCACGAGCATTGTGTACCAACCAGCCGCGACAACCATGAGGTAGTCATCCGGTGTCAGGTTTTTGATGCCATTTCGTCGTATCCGAGCGTATCTATTGTACAAACGTCAGCCCGGCCATGTGTAGTAAACCTCGAGATCTTCGGATGAATCGTTTAGCTGAAGTTTGGTAACGTACGTTCTCAGTACGATAAATAGTATGGCCAGGCTATACATGGTCCATGACTCGCGTGCCAGCTCTTGTTGAAAGCTGTTGCTAAAGGTCAGAACGGTCTCGCGGCCGACTTTGGACATCTTGTCCGATGTCGATGCGCCACGGGCACGCAGGCACACTCAGACTGCGGCGCTGCGACTCCCACAGTCACTATACGAGAGATAAGCAGGTAGGTATAGAAGAAAGTCAAACAGAAAGAGTATAGGAAGCTACGACATGATTCTCTTCTAGGAGGATGTGAGCGAAGTACGTATGTATCACAGACAAAGGTAGTTGCCGCGCTGATCAAGCTGTGCTAACTGTAACAAAGATAGAAAAACGAAGGGGCGCTTAGAATTGATAACTGCTCGGACATGTACTAGTAATGTACCTGCACTAGGCGATCCAGCCAGTTGCACAACATGGCGGATCTGGAAGGAGAAGGCCCACCTTGACACGCATGTTCTTTTCACGGGACGATGTTCGAGGGCATGCCGCATGGAGGAAGAGGGTCCAGGTCTCATTTCGATTGCGACCCGTGATTGGGAAACCGAGGTGTTGAGCGCTCTGCTTGTCCAATCTCCATCACGCGAAGGACGTCTAGAAATTATGCTTTCGACAATGGGCAAGCCACAGAGGGTCTTGCGGCTGGGGCGCAATAGTGCTCTTCAGGACGATCCTTACTGGCAACAAGACAATAATTGCTGATCTTTAAAATAGCTCGTGCGCTGTGGGGGAGAAATGCTAGAAAGCGTAGGAGTGACACAGTCAGGGTACATTGGGGTGGGCCGTATAGCTGGAACAGAGTTCAACTGGGTAAGGACCAGTTTAGGAGGGCTGAATCCAGACAGAGGAGTAGAGCTTGCGAAGAATGGACCCCGGCCGACCAAGCTACTGCTTCACTATATGACAGGCTCAGGCTTGCCCATCCTTGCCTTCCTCGCGTCCGGCGGTCCGTCACGGCCGGTACAGGACGGAGAGCACAGATAAGCAAGCCAAAAAACAAAAGGTCCGAAGGGATGGTGGCTATCTGATCAGCGGGTGTGAAATCTGGGCGGCCACTGTTATCGCGGCTCCCATCTGATGAATGAATCGTCGTTACACGCATGCAGCTTTGCGGCAAGCCGAACCCGTTCGCGTACCTGCGTTGTAGTGCATGTCCTTCTGGAAACCAGGAGGAAATCCTCTCGAAACGGAGAAGACTCATCTGCTCGGCAGATTATACCCAGTGTGTGCTGAACACGATGTATCATTTATGTACGATCCCGAGCATACTATATTCCTCGTGGCATATAGTGATCAGTCTGGGTCCACTACCTTCAGATCATATGCGAGGTTGTATGTTATCAATCTCGTACAACTCAAAGAGGCCTCGACTCAGACAATTTAGGTTCCCTCGGTTCGGTGGATGTGTAGTTCGATGAATAGCTCGTCCGGACCAACAACTTAGTCGGAAAGCATGGGGCTTCTGCACCCTGTCGTCGACGGCGGATGAAGACCCTCGTATCTAGTGTGATTAAGGCATGAAGTAACCCAAAAGCCCTGATTGATGTGCATAGATGCTTATCTCGAGGCTGCTAGTGTGAGCGCCAAGAGATGAAGTTGGCCGCCCACCTTATCAGCCAGCCGTAAACGTATAATGTTTACGTGGACCATTCACAATCGTGCTGGTTCACGCGGGAGACACGGTGGATGTTTCACATCGTCATAAGCGTGCCATGCACTCTGCTGTCCATGAATGTGGAAGGAAGAAAAAACTCACCATGCTTTGCATGTATGTGTCGTCGATGCATATTATGAATAAGAGACGCTGATTCCCTAAATGTCTCGCCAACATGTCTAGTCAGACCGCCAGCCTGACTGACGTTTTCGCGAGTCATTTAACACATCAGTTGGTGCCATGCATATAGGAAAAATCACTGAGCGCAGGCATATCCACCATCATCTCTCGATCGCACCGTCATCAGATTCCCTTGCGACCTCGAAATGCTGCAAGGTAAGTTTCATGGAAGAAGAGACCCACGGGCCGTGCCATTTCACTAGCATCCAAAAGGAGAAGAAAGCTCGTGTTCCAATCTTATCGGGTTTGGCTCGAGTCTACGTCTGGCTTCACTCGAGATGCATGTGAAGTGGTGTGATACGGGACGTGGTCCATGCTACGGGGAAGAGAGCCGAGTCTGTGATACAAAAACTACCGTAGCTAAATCCACCGCTGGGTTTAACAAATGACTTACGACAGTCTAGCAGAAACTCCCGAGAGCTATACTATTGAGTTGCACTGGAAGGAACGGATGTCACTTCATCCGCGTTTTGGAACATACGAGATAACAGCCAGCCGTGGCGTCCCTTCTTAGCCGTTCCTTCTGTTGTAAGGCACAGACGACTCAACCGTATCGTTGGTATATCGGTATATGCAGGTCGATGAGTGGAAGAACCGAGAAACATGGTTGTGAGTTTGCGCCACGCAACGGCAGCGGTGGCACTTCCGCTTTATGGCTGTCCCTCGCCCGAAGTTAAAACTTACAGGTATCTACCCATGCAATACCGTGAAAGTTCAGACGTACCTGGCTCGTTATGGGCTTTCGTCCATTATGATCCTCGGTAGGCGAAGCTTTACTTGACCGACAGATGTTTCGACACGGCATATCTGATTCCTGGAGCTTTCTGTGTCGAGTCCACGAGTCAGATCCGGCCACCTGGTTGAGAAACTTTGTGAAAATGCAGTGGTGATGCAGCTATGATGCTGCGTCTCCACGCATTCGTTCGGGCTAATAATTATGCCATGGTCATCTTCGATGTTAGAATAGTACTGCTACAGCAGAGCTATGGCACCAACACCGAGTCGTGTTATATGGAGTCAACACACTGTGCTCCGGGCGTCCGTACCGAGTTCGTGACTACTGTGGAAGATAAGTGTCTCGTCCATCAGCGCCTCTGAGGGTATTCACATTTTGTTAGAGCACGCAAAAGCAGAACGATGTGAACCGACCTCGGCACTCATTCAGAACGCACCGATCTGGCGTGTCGATCTCGCAAAAGGGAAGAGGAAGTATAAAAGCAGGAGATGAGCAAAGCCATGTCTGAGATTCGGGAATTGAACGTTTATGATTCGTTTTTCGCTCATGCTAACAACTGTCATGCGGTGATCGTATCCGCTTCATTGGATGTACTTCTTCAGGCCCCTAAGACGGTTCTTGGCTTCTTCCAAAACACTGTCCTCCTTGCAGACGGCGAATCGCAACCAGTCCTCGACAATGTGAGCATTCGCGTCGGTGAAAAACTCAGTAGGTGGGATGGCTGCGATACCGAGCTCCTTGATCAGGAACCAGCTGAGCTTGAAATCCCTCGGGCGGCTGGCAACGTGGGGCGGGAAGGGGTAGTCTTCGGGCAACTTGACTTTCGCCAGATTGACGAGGACGAAGTATCCGCCCTCCGGATCAGAGTAAGGCAGACCCAGTTCCTCCCAAATCTGATTGAAAAGATCCATTTTGGCCTTCATTTCCTTCTTGGTCTCGTCCCAGAAACCGTGCTTATCAGCCTCCTCGAAACCGATAGCGGTGGCTTCCTGCAGAGGCGACACACTGCTGTAGCAAATACGAGTATGGGCAGCGCTGACGTACTTGATCAAGTGGTCTGGTCCGATGAGCCAGCCAACACGCCAACCAGTGCAGTAGAAGTTCTTGCCGCCGGAGCCGACGGTCAGAGTCAGGTTCGCGATCTCCGGACTGAGTGTGGCAATGCGGGTGAAAGGGACGTAGTACAGGCGATCGTAGACCTCATCGCTGAGGATGATGATGTTGTGTTTGACGCAGAGGTTGGCGATGGCCAGGAGTTCGTCCTTGTTGAAAACCTTGCCGATGGGGTTGTGGGGGCTGTTCAGGACGATCATGCGGGTCTTGTCGGTGATGGCGGCTTCCAGTTCGCTCATGTCAAGCGACCACTCTGCGGCAGAGGTGTTTGTGGTGGCGCCGCGAGCAGGTGGGTGCAGTGGGACGTAGACGACCTTGCCGCCGGGCATCTCGATGTTGGAGATGTACTGGTCGAAGAAAGGCTCGAAGACGATGACTTCATCGCCAGGCTCGACAAAGGCCATGAAGGCGGACAGCATGCCCTCGTTTGCGCCGGTGGTGATGGTGACCTCGGTCTCTGGGTCCAGAGTGCGGCCGAAGAATGGCGTGTATGCGTCAGCGATGGCCTTCTTTAGTCGCGGGCGGCCCTGTAGAGCATGTTCAGTACGGCGCGACCCGGCGAGCTTGCGAGGCTTAGGTGTAGGGCACGGCATACCTTTGTGGGCGAATACTGATTGCATTCCACCCGATCCAATGCCCCTTTTGCGGCATTGACGACGAACTCGGGAGGGTTGTAGCCAAAGAACCCCTGGCCCATGTTCACGATGGGCTGCACGGGCGACGCGGCGGCGGCCTCGTTGACGATTGACCTGTGTGAGGCATCAGTAACCGCGGGCAGTCACATATGGCGGTGTCGTCGGGGATGCGAGCGTGCGTATGGGCGTGGATGTGGGTGCATATCTAGGCGTGAACGTGGGTGTGCATATGGAGGCGTGAACGTGAATGTATTTATGGAAGGGCGGATGTGGATGAGCATATGGAGGTGAGATTGCCATACCAGACATCTTGCTTCTGGCCAGCAACACGGGCAGCTGGCCTGAATGGATCACCCCGCACCATACTCGTGGACGTGAATGGACGAAGAGCGGATCGCGTTGGGTGGTGGGACTTGACGGCAACCGGTGCAGTCGTGGATGTGCGAGCGGCAAAGGACAGTGGACGGACGACACACAGTCTCTTCATGATGAGTCGAACAACCGCTCCTGTATAGATTATCCCTCTCCCCAGCTCCACTTGGTTTTGTTTTATCGCCGGTAAACCCAAGCACGTCATCGCCTAAACCCCCCGGTCCCCGGCCGGCCGCTGCACGCCCTAGAGTGCGACATCGCGTCGGCCGTGGTATAACGCGTCTTCCGTGTACAATAACGGTGCAGTGTTTCATGCTGTACATGTGAGGTGCGTATATATCTATATTTATATACACGTAGTATAGCCCACGCGATGCAAGATAAATGTCTTCGCTCGTCGACTGCCCCATCTGCTCCAAACCAGTCAAGGAGGCAAATATCAACAAACACATAGACGCTGGCTGCAAGGATGATGCCACTCCGCCTGCGACGCAGCAGCCCGCTGCCTTACCAAAATCTTCTCAAGTTGCCACTTTCTTCCAGACTCCGGCTGCGAAGAGAACCGCGAGTTTTGGCACGACTATCTCCTCGTCACAGCCTGTGAATGGCTCCGTCAAATCCTCACAGACGCCTCTGTCCAACACCAAAAGATCCCTGGATATAGAGCCATCTGATCATGGCTTCAAGCACGATGATCTTGCCACACCTGCCCCAAAGCGAGCAAAGACGGCCAACCTTGAGAGCGCCGCCCCGCTCGCCGAACGGATGAGACCTCGGACACTGGACGAGGTGTCCGGGCAAGACCTCGTCGGGCGAAATGGAGTCTTGCGCTCTTTGATCGAGTCCGACCGTGTGCCTTCGATGATCCTTTGGGGCGGGCCTGGTACTGGAAAAACGACCATCGCACGTTTGATAGCCCAAACAGCCGGAACGCGATTTGTCGAGATCAACAGCACATCGTCCGGGGTGGCCGAGTGCAAGAAGCTCTTCACAGAAGCCAGGAATGAACTCTCACTGACTGGTCGCAAGACTATAATCTTTTGCGACGAGATTCATCGGTTCTCCAAAAGCCAGCAAGACGTCTTCCTTGGTCCTGTTGAAGCTGGTACAATCACACTGATAGGTGCAACCACCGAGAACCCCAGTTTCAAAGTCGTCAATGCCTTGCTCTCGCGCTGTCGTGTCTTCACTCTGTCCAAGCTCACGGACGAAAACATTCTGGCCATCCTTAAGCGCGCTTTGTCTCTCGAACATCCTGCAACCCCTCGAGCCTCTGAACTACTCGAATCCGACGATTACACCCTCCTCCGGTACCTAGCTAGCTTTGCCGATGGCGACGCCCGTACGGCTCTAAACCTTCTCTCCCTGGCGCTAGACCTTTCCGCACGGCCGGACATGACCCTCGACGCGATGAAATCTTCCCTCACCCAAACACTCGTCTACGACCGAGCCGGCGACCAACATTACGACACCATTTCCGCCTTGCACAAATCCCTGCGCGGCTCCGATCCGGACGCAAGCCTGTACTACCTGACGCGCATGCTCCAAAGCGGGGAAGACCCACGCTACATCGCGCGGCGCATGGTGGTTGTCGCCTCTGAGGACGTCGGGCTTGCGGACAACACGCTCCTGCCCCTGGCCATGGCGACCTACCAAGCCTGCGAAACGATTGGTATGCCCGAGTGTCGCATCAACCTGGCCCACTGCGCCGTTGCCCTCGCTCTGGCACCCAAGAGCACGCGCTCCTACCGCGGCATGAACGCCGCCTACGCCTCCCTCGCGGAACCAGGGGTTGCTGGGTTGCCCATCCCCGTGCATCTGCGGAATGCTCCCACCCGGTTGATGAAGGAGTTGGGGTACGGTAAGGAATACAAGTATAACCCGAACTATCGCGATGGTCGTGTGAAGCAGGATTATTTGCCTGAGAAGCTTGCCGGGAGGAAGTTCCTCGATGATAGGGACCTGGGGACGGAGATCGATCCAGATCTGGAGGATGAGGCGTCGGCGGACGAGGAAGAGGTCGAGGGGGGTAAAGAGTATGAGGATGACCGGACAGTTGACAGAGACAGAGACGGTTATGGGCAAGAAGATGAAGGTGAAAATTGGGGCGAAGAGCATGTGGCCAAGGACGATACGATAATCAAAGACGAGCGGAGTGAAGAAGATCTCTTGTTAAACCCAGACGGGGAATGACACGATACAGGCAAACACAACAAATCGAATCACATACACCTCGAGCCCCAGCTGTCAAGCATTGAGTCCGTCAAGTGTCCCACGCCTCTCAGCCCTCTCACATCCTAGCGTCGACATGATCCGCCATCTTCTCAGCAAGGGCATGAACCAACGCCCGCGGAGGATTAGACAGCATCAGCAGGGAAGACACCAGCATCCACAACCCTCAGCGTCCCCGTCCCGAGCACGTCCCTTCTGCAACCACGAGAGCCATTCCATCGCCCTCGCAGTCCATTTTGCAGGTGCCGGCAGCATGGACGGCCGACTTCACTTTCCTTCCAATGACCGGACGAAGAGTATGCTACCCTGCAAGGCTACGTCCAAAGGCATAATGATTTACAGGTATATGTGTAATTGTCGTAAGAGGAACTCATTGGAAGAGATCGATACGAATCAGGGTGCTCGCGACTCAGATTAAGGATGAAAAGGATATATAAGAGCAGATCTAGAGAGGGATACAAACCTGTATCTGTCGAGACAAACGTTGTCGAGAAGCAATGCTGTCAGGAACAGGACAGAGACGACTGGAGCAGGGCGGACTGTGTTGGTCTCTACGTAGTACCGGTTTTTGGACGGATCGAGCAGTTCTGGATGATTGTTGGGAAGGTCAAGAATAGCAAACAACTCATGTTACATGAAACTGCCGCGATTGGGAGCATGATGGCAAGAGACCTGTGACTGAGAGTGCCTTACTCGTGCGTGAGAGCGTGCTGAGTACAGTCGGCATGTGAGCACGGAGTGAGTGAAGAGTGAGAGCGCAGTATGAATCCGCGCCTGCCCAAAGCAATCGGCCAGCAGGGCTGACGGTTGCATCTCCGTGCCAAGTTGGGTGTGACAGCTATACGAAGACAGGCAGATGTGTGTCGAGGTGCTCTGCATACATGTACATGTACCTGTTCAAGCACCGTATATCTACACGTGAACACAGGCTCGGCAGGGGATGGCGGATTGGATGGGGCGATGACCGACGTCCCCCCATTTGGCCTAGCAGCGCGTACTAGCGCGACGCAGCAGTCGGCTTCTCTACTTCATCGTCGTCGCATCGCTTTCCTCCTTCAACCTGACAACATCACCACAGTGTCTGCGCCGAGCACCACCGCCAGCCAGCACCAGCACCAGCGCCAGCACCAACACCATCACCAACATCGGCCCGCGCACCTCACGCGCAATTGACAAGACGATGGCGGGTCAAGCCGACATCTCCAGTATTCTGGCCGCGCTCGGTAAGGAATCCGACGACAATTCTAACCAAGACGCCGCCGACTCACAAGCAGCAGCTCAGCGTGGGACCGCAACCCCCAACCAGACCACCCCTGCTCCCGGCCAGCAGCCCAACTTCCCACCCGCATTCCCCGCCAATCTCGCCCAGACCATCGCTCAGGTCCCGACTCCTCAGCCCGCCGGCTACTCGCTGCCCCAGCCGTCCAACTCTGGCAGCGTTGATCTCAGCGCCATCCGCCCCAGCAACAGCGGCTCTGTCAGCTTCGCCGACGCCATCGCCAAGGCCAAGAGCATCGCCGCCGATCGAGGCATCGTCTACGACAACCACGCTGCGCCCGCCCAGAACGCGCCCCGCGACGACCCGAGACTGGCCAACCGTCCATACACCACCGCCGGCGGCAACGCACGCCGCTCCAGATCGCGCTCGCCCCCTCGTCGCGCCGACAACTTCCGCGACAACTACAACCCATACCGCGATGAGAGGCGCGACGCCGACCGCAGAGACCGCAGCTACAACAACCGTGACAGGTCCGCTTCGCCCCCTCGCGTCCGCGCCCCCTTCTCGCCTGCTCGCAACCAGCTCTCTCCTCCCGCTTCTGGCGCCACTGGCCGAAGCGACAGCGAAACCATTTCCGTCAAGTCGTCTCTCGTTGGTCTGATCATCGGCCGCCAGGGCGAGAACTTGCGCAGAGTCGAATCCGAGACGGGCGCTCGTGTCCAGTTCATTCCCGCCAGGGAGCCCAACGCAGTCCATCGCCAGTGCACCATCTCCGGCCCGCTCCGTTCGCGCGAGAGTGCCAAGCAGGAGATCTTCCGCATCATGGAGGACAACGGTGAGACCCCCAACGATGGCGGTGACTTCCGCGGTGGCCAAGGGTCTGCCAGACCCCAGCCGACTTTCAACAAGAGCCAAGACCAGCCCGCGCTTCGTGAGGGCGAGAACAGCATCCAGATCATGGTTCCCGATAAGACCGTCGGCCTGATCATCGGACGCGGTGGCGAGACCATCCGCGATCTTCAGGAGAGGAGTGGCTGCCATGTTAACATTGTCGCCGAGAATAAGAGCATCAACGGCCTGCGCCCAGTCAACCTGATCGGCACCCCTCAAGCCGCCGCCGTCGCCAAGGAAATGATCCTGGAAATTGTCGAGAGCGACACTCGCGCCCCACCCGGAGGAGCCCCCCCTCAAGGCATCGATCGCAACCGCGGAGGCTACGACCAACACCGCGGCGCGCCCAACCGTGGACCCGACAACGATGCCGGCAAGGTCAGCGAGGACATTTACGTGCCCTCCGAAGCGGTCGGCATGATCATCGGTAAAGGTGGTGAGACCATCAAGGAAATGCAAAGCGTGACTGGATGCAAGATCAACGTCAGCCAGCCGCAACAGCCCGACGTACAACGCCAGATTGGCTTGGTAGGTACCCACGCCGCCATCGAAGAGGCGAAGCGTGCCATCTGGGAGAAGGTCGACACTGTGGTAAGTCGTCCGAGATCCTCCACAAGCACCTCCATGGCGGCTGACAAGTGCTCAGCAACAACGTGACAATGCCGGAGGTAGAGATCGTCGTGGCGGTGGTGGTAACCGCAACGATGGTGGCTACGGTAACAGATACTCACAACCACAGCAATCGCCCTACGGCCAGCCTCCATCCGCTGGTACCCCTCAGGGTATGCCGCAGATTCCGCCCATGGCTGGAATGCCCGCCATGTCCGGTATGGGTGCTGCGCCACCTGCCGCAGGTGAGGCTGACCCGTATGCTCCCTACGGAGGCTACCAGAACTATATTGCTATGTGGTATGCTGCCATCGCTCAGCAGGGCCAGTCCGCCCCTGGCCAGCCGCCTATGCCTCAGTAGACGTGGAGCATGAATTCGCTGCGTCGTGATTCGTGTCTTGATTGACACCTACATGCCTGGACCCCCTGATTTTCGTTTGACGATGCTTGACTGAGACGACTCGACCTTCTCGCCTGCTTGACACTGTTTCTCGCTCGCTGGTAGACGTGCGTGACACGTATCCGTCTTTCGTTGTCTCTGAACTCACTTCGTCCGGATCATGAACTCACAATCGCCCGCAACATGAACTCACGCTGCTACTTCTGGACATGCTCTTTCGATGACCTTCGCTCGTCTCCTTGATTTGAACCCGACATGAACGCGACACCATCTTTACTTACGTGTGACGAGCTTTGTATCGCCACTGTGACACATCAACCCTTTTCATTCGCAGGCTCTCTGCCGACGTTGATGCCTGCCACACCTCGAAACACGAAAGTCTCATCTTTCTAAGCAATGGGTGGGTGGGTCTTTGCTTAAAATCGTTCATCGCCACGATTCTGAATGTTTCTCTTTGATACCCCGGACACTCTTCGACTTAAACCGCGAGCCTTCACTCCAGTTTGGCTCGTCTTTTCTTTTTCATTTGCTCCTCGCAAGAAATACATCACTTCGCATTCGTGGATGAAACCCCGTGCTCGTCATGATGACATGAAGACCTCGCTCGTCGTCACAAAATACATGCTTGACTGATGGAAACCTGCTTTTTCTATTTCTGGAGACTGAATACTCTGCACCTTCTTCTCAACGCCTGATGAAAACCCATTGCAGCATGGGAAAACGCCTTTGTGCCAAAGAAAACCCCGGGATCGTTGATTGTTCATGCCATGTTCTGCGGGTGAGCGCTGAGCTTGGTTGCAATCTGATGAGCTTGATCGGAGGATGCAAGGAAGGGAGGGGGGTTTACTCAGGTATCTTTGGAAGGATGGGTTCAGAGCAGGAATGGGGTGTGTTTCCACACCTCGAGCTTTTCGTATCGTCTCTTCGTACCTATTTTCTTCTTCTTCTTCTTCTTCTTCTTCTTCTTATTCTTCTTCTTTTACCCTTTGCTCTAGGACGGACTTCTTCCGATCATGAAAACGTAACATAACCCGCCTCTGCCAATCAGTGGGGGAAAAAGAAGATTGAAAAAAAATTACAAGCAACGAAACCGGAATTGAAATTCTGTAAAAATTTCGTTTTCCTCTGTGAACATGTTCAGTCTCGCCATTCGAATTCCTTTTGATCTCTCCTTACCTCATGTCTTTCTTTCGCCTCTCGCCTTTCGCTTTTTATCTTTCGCCTTCCGCCCTTTATCGTCCGCCACTCGACTTCCGCTTCTCACCTCTTCGCCACTCGTCGCTTTACCGGCCATCATCGTCGATTCCCTCCTCTCATCGCCAATCGTGATTAAGTTTTTTTTTTTTTTTGTTCTCGATAACCGATATACGATAGACGATACACGGTATGAAATCTTGTGTCTCTTTGTTGTGATGTTTTCTGTAGTTGTCAGTCGAGGTTCTGGGAGTCGAGGTTCTGGGAAGTCTTTGATAATCTGTTAGAGCGGCTGTGTTTTTGTTTTAGTGTGTTTTGTATCGATATGTTATATGCGTTACGTGTAATATGTGTAATATGTGTAATACGTGTGCTGTATGTGCTGATATACCCTATACTACGCTATATCGCTGTATACTACGCTTTAGCAGGGTGTATTGTGTTCGCGTTTGAGTTATATAAGGCGGCGACTTGTGTACTCTACTTTACTTGTTTCTTGTTTCTTATTACTTGTCTTTTGCTTGGGTACTGCTGATATTTGCCTTCTTATTTCTTTCTGTCTTATTTCTTTCTCCTTTTATTCCCTCAATCTCTCTGTCTATCTCTCTCTATCTCTCTCTATCTCTCTCTTATCACCTTTCTGTCTCTGACCTTTATCTTCTTTTATTTGTACTGTTTCAGAAACAGCAAAAAATAAAGAAAATTCTCTTATCTTGATCTTGATGTCCTAATTTTTACTTACGTCCTGTCTATAACTATATCATACCTCATAAGAGACACTTTTTTTTCCTAAAATTAATCTGCCTGACTCTCAGTACTCTTTGATTCTAGATGTTTTCGTACGGATTTCTCTCCTTTTTGTAAATATTATACTCCTTCTGGGAGAGTTGTTTTATACTAGGTGGGCAAGTAAGGAAAAAAGGAGAATCTGATTTTATCAGGGCGTGTTTTTTTTTTCTTTATTTCGTTCTTGATGTGAATATCCCTCTCTCTACCTCTTTCTCTCGCCATCTCCTTTTCTGTTGTATACATCTTTTTTATACCTGTTTATCCGTGTTCAGTTTATCGCCACTTCTACCCCTTTCGCTATTTTCTAAGACTAACCTAACGCCTTCTCTAATCGATTTTTATCTTTTCTCTTTCTTTCTTTCCTTTCTTTCTTTTT
>Ga0115856_100204_pt1 | contig 20931 bp, 29 predicted proteins | sample InSIn4gowninarea_FD_83870 | JGI IMG/M metagenome (GOLD analysis project Ga0115856, IMG submission 83870)
CGAAGACAAATCAAAACTGCCCGATAGATCGAGTCTCAAAGTGAATAGATCATTCATCCCGTATCCCGGGTGGGTAATTTATACTTTCTGCACTTCCAGTAAAAGCCTTCATTAGGAATGGTCAGAGAGAAACAAAGACAAAGAGTTTTGGCCGTGAGAACGACAGAGGCAGTTGCAAAACTGATTCCATTCGCTTACGTAAAATCTATAGGAGTCGCCGACTTTTCAATCAATTGATCTCTCTCATTAGGCTAGTACTTCCTTGACCTCGTACAAGTAACTTGAGGAGATTGAATGCTTCATACTGGATTGTGCATTTGACATCTTCTGATATTACCAATTTTATGGAGGTAGCAGTAGTACATTGAGGAACGACGAAAACAAGGTCGTATAATTTAGTCTTGATAAGAACTACTTGAATGTGTGGGACGACATAGTAGAGCTGGTTCCTGCCTCAGTATCCATAGTTTCAACGAGTCTTGGGCAGTCGTTGAACTTCATGGATTCTATTTTCTCAGAGTCATCGGGCTCAGACTCGCATGCAGTTTTCCCGAGAGTGAAGAGCAGGCGCTGCGTCAGGATAGCGTGCAGGACACGTTCAATACTGCAGAAGTGCTTGTTTCAGTGAGGAACCCCGTTAAAGAGAAATAGCTGCGAACCTCGCAAGCATTGTCGATAAATCCCGCTATATCGATTATTGTATGTCGGTCAGTCTTGCTATTCGTCCTTAACGGTAACTTTCGAGACACTCACAGAAAGTCTCGAGACGATGATCACGTTTCCAACGGATAAAGCTGGGTGACATTAGGATGTGGTGGATCAAGTTTACGCTATATGAATCTTACTGAAGATATACGCATAGAAGATTGCTCCTGTTGAAGAACGTCAGATAGGGTTATTCAAAGTCACATCCCACGGCTTACCATCTCTAAACACGGCTATAAAAAGGGCGGAAGCTCCTAGTTCGCGATCTGGAAGGTGAGTTAGTTAGATGCATCTTCGAGTAAAATTGTCCGGGACACCTACAGAGTTGTATACCCTTGAACGTCATCATAAGAATGATACCTAATATTCTCGTATAAGCAATCAACTTCAGTGTATCTAGAGCGCTACTTACCGCCTTCATATATCATCAATATGATCCAGACACCCATGATGAGTGAATTTCCTGAAGTTACAAGACAGCCGGCGAGGTCTTTGGGCAATTCAGTGACTGAAGGCGAGTGATTAGTTAACGAAGTGCGATATGAGCGAGGTAGAGTAGACCTCACACCCAATGGACTTCATGAAGAGCCCCATCACGATGAAATTGGCGGTCAGATTCATAGATGCCCATATAATGAGTATAATGGCAATTTGTCGACTGCGTCCCCATATTGCCCACGTCCTTAGTAGTAGAATAACTATCACCGCTCTGTGTGAGATAGCGACTCGATGCATGCAAAGACAGAACATACATTCTGCTGTCAGAATTCCTATGTCAATAAGCCCTAGAATACTATATCTTAGCCCCTATATTCGCACAGGGAAGAATTATTACTTACAACCGGCACTCTGGTATGCGAGCCAACAGGCAAAAGGCGTCATGTTGTGTCTAAAGTGATCTGAGATGTTCATCACATTAGCAAATATCCTAGATGAACTGTGCGTATTATTGCTCTCACGGGAGGCAGTAACCGCCATATCTACAAAGGGGAGATATCGGGTCATTAGGAATAAGACCTTCGTAGGTGACCATGGCTTAGGCCACATGAGAGTGCGTTCATACTCGAACGTGAGTAAATAATCATAGGCCTAATTTCGCTTGGAGTTAGCATGCGTCACAAATACCCGCATCTGACTCATGCTCACTAAGAGCGCCATGCTTGCGGCTTCATGACAGAGATTCAGTCCAGGACGCAAGAGACCGATGAGTCCTTTCACTTACTATCCACATACTATCATCGAGCAATTAATATACACCACTTCCAAAAACAAGTCAATAACGTACGCTGGATAATCGAAGGCCTTCCAAAGCATTGATGACTGCAGTTATTATATCGCCGAAGCTGACCATGTTAGTTGGGTAAGGTGGGTAGAGTCGCTGGGATCTTGGCTCGAGGGACGCACCTTGCTATTAAAGCTATCTATCGTCTTCCGATGATCCAAAACTTTCGACGCTTCGGGAAGTCGGCATATTCTGGTATGCGTCGGAATAGAAACAAGAAATCACTGTAAGCGAGTAGAAGTCTATAAGTGCCTATCCAAGTCCTCTTAAGAGCTCCGCTCACACCGCCGCGAGGTCAGAAAGGTAACGAATAAGGGTTCTTTGATGTCTATTTCGAGCATTGAACAACGAATTAGACTTGGAGCAGCTGATCACCCCAAACAAGGAGTGATTTCACAGGTGAGCAGTGCCTCTCCTCGCATTCCAACCGTCTAGAATCAGCCAGATGGTACGGCTCCAACACTAGGTTTACCGGTGCATAGGACTTGAAATTTTACCGTCAGGCTTACGTTAGACCTAGCATCGGGCAAAGAATCATTCCGGAAATTTAGGTCGGAACAATAATCCAGATCACGAATCTTCGCATTTCGGCCTATTTTCATGGGTCCAGGGTCATTCTCCCCCGATGTGTAGTATAGTAGGGTTAGCGGGAAGAAACAAAACAAAGGGGCGTAAGAGTTTTTGGTGAGAAGCATTTTACTTACGTAAACGCGAGAAAATTTCTTGGTCTTTTTCCTTGCGTCAGTCCCTGATAACTTAACTCAACGTAATGGGTGCGGAACAGCTGGGGAATACCACCATTAATTGTGCGTCGAAGCTAGTCTGACATTTGACCTCATAAAATTAGTCCGTTGAGCATTGGTGGAAACAGAATCGAGTGGATCTAGATGGTGGTCGGATATCTAACAGCGCTAATTATAACTACTGGAAGATCAAGGCAGTACATTAGTCACAGTTCCAGCTTCTGTATCAATGGTTCCAACAATACCCGGACCATTGAACTTCATTGACTCCAATTTCTCAGAGTCGTCGGATTCAGGGTCGGATACAGTCCTCTTCAGGGTGAAGAGTAAGCGTTGTGTGAAAATGGAATGCAGAACGCGTTCGATACTGCGGAAAGATTTATAGTCAGCGAGAAGCTAACGTGAGTACAAAATAATGGCAACCTCGCAATCATTGTCGCATGGTCGCGCTATGTGTGTTGGTTAGCCTTGCTATGTCCTCAACTCAACGAAAAGTGAGACACCCACGGAGAGTCTCGAACCAATTATAGACAATGCTGGGGAATATCAGAATATGCGCAACAGAAAAATGTGCAGTATGAAGCTTACTAAAGATGTATACATAGAAGAACGCTCCTACAATGGGGCTTCAGATACATACAAAGTCGCTGTCGTATGTCATGACTTACCATCTCTAAATATGGCTAGAAACAGGGCGGTTTTCCCTAGTTCGCGATCTGCAGGGAGAGTTAGACTGATAAACTCTAGGGGCATTCCTCCAAGACACCTACAGAGCTGTATACCTTTGATCAACATCAGAAGCACGATTCCTAAGATCCTCGAATTAGAGAAAGACTTGATTGCGCCTTTGTCGTAGCTTACCAGCCTCGTAAATCATCAGTATAGTCCAGACACCCGTAATGAGGGAATTTCCTGAAGTTACAAGACAACCAGCGAGACTATCGGGTAACTGCGTAACTAAAGGCAAGGTTGAAGTACTGAGCGAAGTGGATATAAAACGAAATGGAATGGAAAGCTCACATCCAATGGATGTCATAAACAGTCCCATCACGGTGAAATTGGCGATAAGGTTAAGAGAAGCCCATATGATGAGCACGATAGTAATTCGCCGACTATGTCCCCATATCGCCCAAGTTCTCAGTACAAGAAGAGCTGTCACCATTCTTTGTTAGGCAGCGAGTTGGCGACAAGATGAACGCATACCTTCTGCGGTAAGTATCCCGATGTCCATTAGCCCTGAGAGGAACGGTTTTGTTTCAAACATCCGTAAAGAAAAATGCGTAACTTACACCCGCCACTCTGGTATGCAAACCAACAGGCAGTTGGCGTCATGCCGTGCCTAAAGTGGTCTGAGGTTTCGGATACATTGCTGTCAATTAAGACGAAGGAAGTAGTTGTAAAGATTACACTCACGAGATGCAGTAATTGTCTGATCTACAAAGGGGAGGTATCGGATCATGAGGAATAAGACCTTCGTCGGGGACCATGGTTTAGGCCACATGAGTGTACGTTCGTCATCGAACGTGAGTAAGTAATCATAAACCTGAATGTCAAATGATGTCAATTGCCATTGCATTCTTGTGTCTATCTCATTCCTACCAATAGCGCCAAACTCGCAGCTGTATAAGAGCTTCAGCCTAGGATTTGATAAATCAAAATGCTAATGTGCTTACTATCCATGGACTGCCATTACTAAATTAATAGAGACGCAACCACTGTGCAAAATGAGCGACATACAACAGATAGACGAAGGCCTTCCAGGGCACCGATAATTTCCTGCATCAACTCGCCGAAGCTGATCATGTTTGTCTGAATGGGGGTGGTCAAGTCTCTGGAGTGCTAGTTACCGGGGAGGCGGACCTTATCGACTATTATAGCTAACTAGCGTTTCCCATGGATTCGGGACCATTCCCACTTCGAATGCCGCTAGCCCTAGCAAGCATCGGGGGTAGAAGCAAAGGAGCTGAGGAAAGCGAGTAGAAGCCCGCTACTGGCATAGGCGCCCGGCCAAGTCCTATCCACAGTATTGCCCGCCCCGCCGCCCGACTAGAAAGGCAGGAAGTGAGGGTTCCTTGATGTTTATACTTAGAAGTAAGTTGTAGTTGAATCTTGGGCCAGTGATCAGTCTAAATCAGGGAGTGATTTCACAGGTGAGCAGTGCCTCTTCTCGCGTTCGAGGGCGTCTACAAGTAGTGTAGGTGATGTAGTTCTAACATCAGAGCTTACCGTCTTACAAAGTTTAAAAATTCACGGAACCTGATCAGAACCGTGATCGGAAGCGGATTCTGATGAAATCTTAGCGTCTAAATGAACTTTTCTTGCTATTGCGGGCTCAATTCAATTGAACGAAAAAAGGGGCTGGGCTCCGTTTGATGTTTGTCAAAATGCGATGAAACATGACGAGAAATAGCACATCTGTAAAAGAAAGAGAAAAGAAAAGACCGAAAATCTTATGCCTAGGATGTTTGGTCAGAAACTTTACAGCTGGCAATTTAAATACGATACTACTCACTATCCACTGCCAGAACCTCTCGAAAATATTCCTTGGTGGTGGTTCATCATAGGAAGATTCTTCAGCTTCCTTCTGTCCCGTGATGAAATCCATTTCGATGGGGGGTACGGGGCCCACTCTCTTGAATAGGCGCGCGCCGATATAAACTATGGGATACATCACGAAGGGAAGGTATCTGGTGATGAACGTCGCAGTATCCCAGTTGTCTCTTAAGAATACGTGGTAACCCTGGAACTGTAATTTGAGAAATATTAGCTTTGCAAGGGGTGAAAGAAGATCAAGCTCACGAAGCAAATAACCGGGCAAGCAATTACAGCATACCAGGCCATGTACGGGTTCAACCTGTTGTAGTACGGCAGCTTGGTTCGATCAATACCTTGCGCAACCAGTCCTCTGTAGAACCGAGTGTATGTCACGACGATGCTAAACCAGTTCATCAGGCCCGCAACAGCGCACATGTTCACGAACCACTGAAACACTTGCCCGGCCGTCGATGAAACGGACATGTATGCCAAAAACGAGAAGCTCGCAGTGAATGCAACCGCTACAACCGGAAGACCATTGCGCAACGTGATGCGGAAAAATTGTGGTGCGTTATTTGCCAGAGCAAGGCCATAAAGAGCGCGTGACGCGACATATAGGTCAGATGAAGCAGCCGACCATGCAGAAGTCATGATGGCAGCATTGATAACATGAGTTAAGCCTCTTATTTCGGCGAGCCTGACTGCTATGACGAATGGTGATCGTGCACCAGTGCTCGTCTCCAGGCGAAGATCTGGATGCGTCGAAGGAACCAAGAGGCCGATGACGAAAGTTCCCCCTATGTAGAACAACAGCAACCTAACGTAGACACGTCGAATTGCCTTTGGGATATTCCTGCGAGGATTCTTAGCTTCTCCGGCAGCAATCTTAAGCAAAGAAAATTTCACGGCAGTATAAAATTAGATGCTTGTCTGAACAGGAAATATTGAAACGCACAGCGATGATCTCACTACCGATGTAGGAGAATGCAGCCTGCGACATGACTGCCCACCAGCCCAAGAAACGCCCCTTGGCACCTTCGATACCCCTAAACTGGACGAATGGACCCGGGTTGCGCCAGTACCTAAACCCGATGCGGTCCCCGGTCGGACCACCGCCAAGATCGAGTATAATGCCCAAGATCTGTTCAGAATTACACCCGTAAGTGGTCTAAAGAATCGGATGAACAACAGGTGCTTACAATAAGCCCGACTATGGTAATGACTTTTATTGATGCGAAGACGAACTCGCATTCCCCATAGATACCTAAGTGATGAGGTCTCAGCGGAACTTCAGCGGCTAGTGCAGATGCTTCTCACCAACACCGAGAGAGTTAATCACCAAAACGACTGTGATACCCATTGTAATCCACACCGCCGGACTCACCTCGTCCGGCTGTATTTCATTGGCAATAGGATTATCGCAGGAAAAGAATATGCGTACCGTCTTCCAAAATTGCATGAGAACCGCAAGGGCAGAAAGTTCGGCTGGCAGTCCGATTGTCCAGTTATACCAATAGAACCAACCAAGGGTGAAAGATAGAGCGGGATCAACGAAACGCTCTGCGAGTTTTACATGTCCCCCCGGAATGGGTAAAAGGGTGGCCATTTCACCGATGGAAATCTTAGTTTCCAACGCCAGTGAATGATTACCGAGAATTGAATGAAGTCGGTACGACTTACCATGACACCATAACATATCGACCCAACGATTGCAAAGCCTAGGAGCAGACCAAGAGGACCACCATTCGCAAGACTGGTAGCTGAGCCGAGGAACAAACCAGTTCCAATGACACCTACATGCAATCTGGGTCATCAGGAAACACTCAATGTTCATACATTAGCGAGCGCACCTCCGATGCTGGAGAATCGTCAACATCGGCTGCTTTCTGAATGTTGCACTAAATAGCGTACCTGATCAAAGCTATATGTCTGTTCTTTAAGTTTCTCTTGAGGTAGTTCCTCTCTCTCTCATCATAGTTCGTGTCGGATTCGGATAAAGTCTCTTTTCCGAGCTGGGGAGGTAGTTGTTCGACATCCTTCTCAAACGGGGGGGATGTCATACTGCTGATGGCGACGTAAGATTCCAAGAGTAAAGAAATAAGCCCAACGGCAGAGGTAGCTTCTTTAAATACAATTGCGAGGACGTCTTCTCCCGAGCCAAAACGATATTCCCGTACATCGGAGGTTTCCACCGAGAATTCGCAATCGCGCTCCAGAATGAGGTATGTATATGTGAACCCGGATCATATTATCCTAATCGTGGGTGTGGCTCGTGTATTTCAGCTATGAAAGCCCGTCCACGCGAAGTCTAAAATGTAGCACATGCCTCCGTGACTGTCCAAAGCAGCCTAACCATTAATGTGATCGACGGAATTGAACGTCGGGGCCTAACTGGGATCCAAGATGATTGGCGATCCCCGTCGCGCCATGATTGCGCGAGTAACCCTTATAAGCACGGACTAAAATAGATATAAATGACCATATGCAACCTCTTCTTGGTGAGAGAAAACTTTTTTTGCTCCTGGTTCTGCATAAGGGGCATCGACTCTTGGATGCTCGGATGCGGCCTCGCTCAGCACTTAATTTTGCAAACGCAGGTCGACAGATTGGTCAACGAAGTTACACTACAACGTGAAAAAAACGCCCGCTCACCGAGTCGGGAAGTCTCACTGCTCTTTCGTTATTATGTCAGTTATGATATACACGGAGTTGTACGCAAACACATTGCCGGAGTATTTATTTGGGGGAAGAACGAAAGGAATCAACTCTTCGGAGCACTATTGAACTGAAAGGAATCCGGATTAGGCACAGACAAGAAGATTGGATAGGTAGAGAAACAGGCGTACTATATCTCGAAGTTGTGCCTGTGCTTCATTGAATGACTTTTCCAGATACTTTGCCTGTCAAGCAAACAATCAACAACAGGTCACCATTAGAATTTGCTGTATTCCAATGCCCACCTTCTTGTTCAAGTTATTTATGTCATCGGAGAGTTCCTTCTCCTGTGACTTCAGTTCTTTCTCCATAACAGGTCGAGGGGTAAGCACAAACCTAGCATAATACAATCAGTGGTCGATATGCATGTGCACAAACTGAGCATGGAGGAAGACTAACATCTTGCCAACGCCTTTATACAAGTTAACACCCTTTTCCATTGAGTTTATTTCATCAATTGTGAGCTGCAAAATTCTTCGTTCGCGTTCCTTCGCCGCTACAGTTGCTTTCGTCGTAGATAATGCCCGTTGTGAGTTGACTGCTGTTTGCTGTATTTGCTGTAATATCTGGAAGAAACGAGTTAGATCGTTGAGAATAGCGGCATGAGGACGCCCTGACTCTATGTAGAGTCTCGTCGGGGAGGGACATGTTGACCGCAGGACCAGTATTATAGATTCCAATGATAATGATCAAGGACGATGGCACGGGCCGGGCGTGACTGACTAGCGCGTTGTTTGCGTTTGTTGGCCACCGTCGAAATTTCGCGTCGCGTCATCGTTCTGACTGTCTCGCCTTCACGAAAGCGAAAACTATCAAGTAAAGCTGCACGGAGCAGTCACGTCGTCCTGGTCCTGGTCGGAAACCCGCGATCTCTGCCTGTCGTGAACGCTACCTTTTCCTTCAATAATACTCCGACTTAATGGCTTCGCTGGAAGATTATGACGAGTTTGGTAACTACATCGGTGGGGACCTGGATTCCGACGATGAGGAAGATGTTGAACAGGAGACATTCACAAGGACCGCGCAGGCAAGGGAAGAAACGCATGCGCCATTGGAAGGGTTTGATGATGAGGAACCTCGACCCGAGGGAGCAGATAGTATGGCTCTTATGGAGGTAGATGGTGAGTTCACAACGTCTTCATTTGTCCCGTTTCTTATAGTCCTAGTAGAACCGATCCACAATGCGGTCATCCTGCATGAAGATAAGCAATACTACCCGACTGCACAAGAAGTTTATGGAGCAGACGTAGAAACGCTTGTGCAGGAGGAAGACACTCAACCGCTTTCTGAGCCAATTATTGCACCTATCAAAGTGCGAAAATGGGTCATAGAAGAGAAAGACATGCCAGAGACGCGCTTCGACAAAGGGTACGTGATATGTGACATTTCTTTCTTCGAGCCATAATGAACGATGTACGACAGGTACTTGTTAAACATGACTTCTTTCCCGGAAATGATTCGCAACGTCGCTGTCGTAGGCCACTTGCACCACGGAAAGACGACACTTATGGATATGCTCGTTTTTGAGACGCACAAATTGACATGGGACTCGGACAAAAACGTTTGCATTGCCTTTCTACTCTTTTTTCTTTGGTTTTCATGCTGCTTTTAGCTCCGGTACACGGACACACACACATTGTCCCGGGAACGAGAGATTTCGATAAAATCCTCCCCAATGTCACTCATTTTGGGAACTACGAGGGGTAAATCACATTTAGTACATTTCATCGACACTCCTGGGCATGTAAATTTCGTGGACGAAGTGGCATGTGCGATGAGATTGGCGGACGGTGTCTTGCTAGTGGTTGATGTGGTTGAAGGGGTGAGCATAATATGTTTTTGTGCAAGACTAACCTCTGATGCGTTATAGGTCATGGTCAACACTGAGGCTATAATCAGACACGCAATACAGGAGAACGTAAAACTCACGCTAGTGGTCAATAAGATTGACCGACTTATCCTTGAACTGCGAATCAAACCTGCCGATGCCTTCTACAAGATAAAACATACCATAGAAGAGGTCAATACCGTGATTAGGCTCGTCTACATCTGCAACGCCAACCTTTCCTATTAATGACGTGCCTCTCATAGTTCAATTGACCCGGACCCTGAGCTTCGCCTTAGCCCAGAAAGAGGCAATGTCGCTTTTGCGAGTACCGACATGTCATGGTGTTTTACACTTGGATCATTTGCTCAGATGTACGCAGATACGTATGGTGAGCCTCAAAAGATAGTGTGTGCTTTATTGGCTCTTTCTCATTTGGCACCAGGCACATTCGATGTCTCTGAATTTGCAAAACGTCTCTGGGGAGATATTTACTTCGACAGTGAAAACCGTAAGTTCACTCGCAAGCAGGCAGACCCGGAGCAGAATCGGACATTCGTACATTTCATTCTTGAGCCTCTGTACAAGCTTTACAGCCAAGTTTTGAGCGAGGAAACGGATAACCTTCGTGGGACGCTTGACAGTTTGGGAATCAAGCTGAAGCCTATCATGTACAAAATGGATGTCCGACCGCTTTTGAAGGCCGTTCTTGATCAGTTCTTCGGTCCCTCCACAGGACTCGTGGATATGATAGTAGAGCGATTGCCTTCACCTGTACAAAATGCCGAGAACAAAGTTCAGCGGACTTACAGTGGCCCATTGTCTTCTGACCTTGCGCATGCCATGCAAACGTGCAGCCCAGAAGGGTCCGTGATGGTTCATATCACGAAGTTATATCATACCACAGACGCCCAGAGCTTTAGGGCTTTCGGACGTGTCATTAGTGGTACTGTACGAAAAGGCATGGAAGTGAAGGTCCTAGGTGAAGGTTACTCACCCGAAGATGAGGAGGATATGATGAAGGCTGTTGTTGAGGACATTTGGATTGCAGAAGCACGGTAAACTTTCAAGTCTGTAGAATCACTTCTTAATGTCTGATTAGACTCTGGCAGATACAACATTCCAGCAGAGGAGGTGTCTGCTGGTAATCTCGTTCTTCTGGGTGGCCTCGACGCATCCATAATGAAGACAGCCACGATCGCCGCCGCGGGTATCGATGAGGACCTCTACATTTTCCGACCAATTAAACACATAACACAATCCGTTCTGAAGATTGCTGTTGAGCCCATCCAACCATCGGAGCTCCCTAAAATGTTATCTGGCTTGCGCAGCATCAACAAGTCTTACCCACTTGTGACAACGAAGGTAGAGGAAAGCGGCGAGCATGTCATTGTTGGGACGGGAGAGCTTTATCTAGATTGTGTCATGCATGACCTCCGGCGATTATTCTCGGAGATTGAGATCAAGGTTTCTGACCCGACTACGCGATTCAGCGAAACGGTTCTAGAGACCAGCGCCTTGAAATGTTATGCCGATACTCCGAACAAAAAGTGAGCTGCTCTTGCAGTTCTACCTGACTCGTTGGCTGATAGAAGATAATAGAAATCGCCTCACGATGATCGCAGAGCCTTTAGAAAGAGGTGTCGCTGAGGATATCGAGACCGGTCGTGTCACAATGCGCATGTCTCCAAAAGAGCGAGGAACATTCTTCCAGGGGAAATACCAGTGGGATTTGTTAGCGTCGCGATCAATATGGGCCTTTGGTCCTGATGATTCCGGTCCTAATATTCTTTTGGATGACACTCTCCCATCTCAGGTGAGAGGGCCCGTCCTTTGCCCTGCTACCAATGACTGATTACTCTTGCACAGGTCGACAAGAAGCTCCTCGGAACGGTCAAGGAGCATATCAAACAAGGCTTTCAGTGGGGTGCCAGAGAGGGGCCGCTCTGTGATGAACGTGAGTACAGTGGGTATTTAATGCTCAATATCTACTCACTTCTGTCTTGTTAGCGATGCGAGGGGTCAAATTCCGAATTCTGGATGCAAATTTGGCCCAGGAACCAATATATCGAGGAGGCGGTCAGATAGTGCCTACGGCGCGTCGTGTTTGCTATTCGTCATTCCTGATGGTCAGTGTGTTCTCATCTTACGATGCTCAGCTAACACTTCCTCCACTTGCAGGCCACACCTCGATTAATGGAACCTATTTATTTCGTAGAGGTACAGGCTCCTGCTGACTGTATCTCAGCTGTATACACTGTCCTTGCAAGGCGACGTGGTCACGTCACTCAAGACATACCAAAGGCGGGATCTCCACTGTATACTGTCAAGGCTCTCATTCCTGTGATCGACGCCAACGGCTTTGAAACCGACTTACGAACCGCCACACAAGGCCAAGCGTTCTGTTTGCAAGTATTTGACCACTGGTCAATAGTCCCTGGTACGTGAGAACTTCGGTGTGACGTGGGACTAGTTGATTTAATCTACTTGGTTCGTTTCAGGTGATCCCACGGACACGAGTATCAAACTAAGACCGCTGGAACCCGCTAGTGGGCAGGCCCTTGCCCGTGATCTCGTACTCAAGACACGTCGACGAAAAGGTCTGGGTGACCAAATCTCTGTGTCAAAATACTTGGATGATGAGTTTGTGGTGAGTTAACCAAGCAACCCTGACATTGTTTGCCTCTGACTGTGTTCCGCAGCTTGCTCTTTCGGCGTCCGGACATGCTGATCTTCTCGGGTAGATAGATATATTTTGTAATTTTGTGAGAGTACTTTTATCTAATAAAGGTACTGAGTACTCGGGAGAGGAAGTGGTAGCGAGGGAAAATGAAACGTTTCTACAAATTTCTATGGAAGGACCACGTGAGAGATTCTGAATGCCACGTCAGTACACAACGCGTCTCTTGCATATTTCAAGCCGATACTCCATCCTTACTTCCGCCAGCAGCTCATACACTTTCTTACACATCCCCATCTTCTGGTCATTTTCCCCGTCTTGGTTCGTCGCTCTCATAAATGATGCGGAGAGTAGCGCTTTCAGCTGTCTTCGCCCTCGCTGCAAGCTCTGTCTACGCTACAGAGGACGCGGCGGAGAAGCCGTCCGTCAAGTTCCAGGTAGGTTGCATTGACACGTTGCACATAATAAACAGTTTTTAAAAAGATAATGTACATGTTAGCCATCTACCTTGAAAGCCGGATTCCTCGAGCAGTTCACAGATGATTGGTCTGAACGCTGGACTGTATCGGAGGCAACAAAGAAGACTCCAGTTGGCACGGAGACCTTCAGTTATGTCGGCAAGTGGGAGGTTGAAGAGGCCTTGAAGCCAGTCATTGACGGCGACAAGGGTCTCGTCGCCAAATCCAAGGCTGCACACCATGCTATTAGCGCACCCTTCGTCACACCCATCGAGCTCGGTGATAAACCTCTCGTAGTTCAATACGAGGTAAAGTACCAAGATGGTGGTAACTGTGGTGGTGGTTATGTCAAGCTCCTCGAAGATGGATTCCAAACGAGTGGAAAGGAGTTCGACGACAAGACGCCATGGACCATCATGTTTGGCCCTGACTTGACGTGTCCGGGAACCAAGGTTAGTCACTGATTTCGTACTTTTGTGAAAGGCTTTTCCTAATTGATGCGACGTTTTCTAGGTCCACTTCATTTTCCGTCACAAGAACCCACTTACTGGTGAATTTGAGGAGAAGCACTTGAAGAGTCCTCCCAAGCCCAAGATTGAGAAATTAACCAACTTATACACCCTCATTTTGAAGTAGGATTCCATACAGTTGCTTTTTCGTTATAGTGTCTTATTTTCATTTTAGCCCCGATAACTCTTACTCGGTACTTGTCAATGGCGAATCTGTTAACAACGGTACTCTTCTTGAAGACTTCAACCCACCTGTTAACCCAGCCAAGGAGATCGATGATCCCGATGACAAGAAGCCGGAAGACTGGGTTGACCAGAAGAAGATTTCGGATCCAGATGCCAAGAAGCCCGACGACTGGGATGAGGATGCACCGTATGAAGTCGAGGACGAAGATGCTGTGAAGCCCGAGGGCTGGCTCGATGACGAACCCGAGTTCATCCCCGACCCAGGTATACATGCTTTGTACTTCTTCTCATCAGTTACTGACTCATTTCTTGTCAGACGCTGAGAAGCCCGAAGAATGGGATGACGAAGAGGACGGTGAATGGATCGCACCGACCGTTCGTAACCCGAAGTGTGAGGAGGCTCCCGGCTGTGGCGAATGGAAACGGTATATCTCTTTCTTTGAACGGTTCTTGCTTGTATTTATGTCATTCTCTAGCCCGTATATGCCAAACCCCAACTATAAGGGCAAATGGTACGCGCCTCTTGTTGACAACCCAGCATACATCGGCGAGTGGAAGCCCCGCAGGATCCCGAACCCAGAGTTCTTCGAGGATCTCAACCCCGTCAAGAGCCTCATCAACATCGGTGGCATTGGTATTGAACTCTGGACTATGACTCCAAACATCCTCTTCGACAACGTCTACATTGGTCACTCGGTTGAGGATGCGAAGGCACTCGCTGCTGAGACGTTCGACGTGAAGCACAAGCTCGAGGAAGAGGCAAACAAGAAGGCCAAGAAGCTCGAGGACGATGAAGATGAACAGATCACCTTCAAGGAGGACCCGATTGGTTTCATCCGCCAGGCAATCTTCGACTTTGTTGAGGATGCAAAGGAGGACCCTGTTGCGGCATTCAAGGCTCATCCCAAGACTGGTGGTTCGCTCGCTATCTCCGCACTCACTTTCGTTGGCATGCTACTCTCTCTCGGTGGTCTCATCGGAGCTCAACAAAAGCCTGTTACCAAGGCCAAGGTATGTGCAGGAACTGTTCCTTGTCTAACGTAATTCTACAACTTTGTTTTAATCAGTCTACTGTCAAGAAGGCAGATACCTCGTCAGAAAAGAAGATCTCAGAATCGACCCCTTCAGCACCCGCTGGTGGTGAGAAGAAAGAAGAGTCTGGAGCGAAGAAGCGTGTTGGAAAGTAGAATGTCATTTCTTGCATCATTTCTGTATACCTCTACACTATTGCAGAACCTGCATTCCCTATCTATGCTGCAGGACGGATTCCGGGTCCAGGCCGCAGGCCCAAGTTTTGAACAAAGAAAGGACCAAACTAGCAATGGGTTCCCGAGTTCAAAGTCACCATCTTTTTCAACAAATATACTTACAAGTATTCGCCGTGAAAGGTTCTCCAGTCGCTCTGTTACTAGGTATGAAGAAATATGACTCCAACCAGAATGTTCGTTGCGTTTCTTGGATAGTATCTTATCTTGTCCCGGCCGTTCATAATCGCACCATACTAGTACATATAATTTAACTCAATGGAAGTACTTGGAGTGACAATATTATATTGTATTTCCGTCTGTACTAGTTGTACGCAAACAAGTGAATAATTATATTAATTGATGTGAATAATACCAGTAAAACTCGTATTAGTCCAGGAAGATTTACACTTTGCAGTATCTGAGGCCAAGTCCGACTCCCTTCTCCCCTCTCGCAGCATTATAAAGGGATAGTAGATTGGCAAAGGGATGCGGACAATTTTGCACACATACTACTATCCTGCTTTCACCTCTTCTGCACCTCGCCACTAGGACATCTCTTCATTCGTACTTTCCCTTCCTCCCCCCTTTGTTGTCAAGCGTGTCACCGGCCAAGTGGACCTACCTAGAACACGTCATCGCTCAATCAACGATACTCAAAGGTACCAACTTGAAGTAACCAAAAGTGTCAAGTAGCAACCGGGTACGCAAGTCAACTATAGAACTTGAGCTGGAAGATACGGATAAGGAGGACAGATGGCCTGTTGTCTCTGTTGCATAGCGAGATGTTGTGGCAGAAAGTTCTTTAAAAAGTGGATGAAGAGAAGGGCGATGAAAAGAGCAAGAAAGGAAGCCAAAACTGAGGTAGTTAAGGATAGGGCACGAGGTGGAGGAAGAGAGGATAATATTAATGATGACATCCCGGACCGCTAAGCCTATGTCAGTCTTGAATGGAGAATTTACAAGTATACAAGCGTTCATCGTGGAAAATTCCTTGCTTTGTTCGTACGTATGAAGAAATACAATTCTGGGCTGTGTGTTGGCTGTGTTTCTTGTATAATTTCTTACCTTGGTCGCTCATAATTATACTATACATATGACATAACTCATTGACTTGCCTGCGGGGACAATAAAACTTTGCGGTACGAATGTGGTACATGCCGGTGAATTCGTAAAAACACGACTGTAAGTGTCTACTATGCGTTGCGTCCAATTTAATCCCGCAGAAGTAACGTGGGTGCAAGAGATTGAAACGTATTGGGATTGAAAGCTGGGGCTCGCTGGGTCCAAAACTAAAATAAAATGTTGGACAGGCTGAGAATGCACGAAGGGAGTGTCTGAAAGAAGGATCAAAGAAACTGAAAGAATAGTTTCGTCATCCTGAGAGTGGTTGAAACAGATGAATATCGGTCCAAGAAAGGTCCGTACACGGAACAGACTCAGCCGCAAACATTTGGGAACCTCCTATCGTCCGGGTTGCTTGAGATCCATCCATATTCAAGGCCCTTGCTATAACTCCACTCTTCGCCCGTTCCTTCCTCAGTCTTCCAGGTCCACTGGATCCACCCTGCATTGGCCTCATATGTACTCGTCTGTGCCTCCCAAAAGCGACGTAGAAAGTTCTTGTACTCGTCACTGAAAGTGCTAGCAGAACCAGAGATACCATTGCAACTTCCGATAAACGACGAGCCGGGGTAAGACCCATCAAACCGGGCACCGACGCCCCGCCCGTTGAGGTACTTCGCGCAATCTGTGCGAGCAGGACTCCACTCCCCTACGATCGTCCAGAGGTGGAATGATGCAAGATCGCCCGAGTGCCCACATGCCGAACGCACGTGGTCATCTTCGGACTGCCTGACTTGGTCATCAGAGAACACTTGGTAAATGTGTGTATCCATCGCAACTCCCTGGAAGTCTGGAGGGTGCATGAAATCAGACCAAGATGAGAGTGGTTGGAATGCGTCATGGATGAGCACGAGTGTATTGGATTGCTGAGAATTTCCGAATGGGAAACGGATGTTCCCATACGAATCCAACCAGAATTGGCGCGTGACGGACAGGATCTCGGGGTAATAACCTGCCGGCCTTCGGAATTCAAAAGTTGAGCCAACACTGTTATTTCAGGGAAGCGGGACGTACTCGTTCAGTGGAGCAATCACGGAGACAACGTTCGTGTCTGTGGCGAACATACTCGCAATCTGCTTGATGATAGCATTAGTGCGGTCAATGTTCGACTGACTTGTCTGCCATTCTGGATAGCTCTTCTTCTGACCCGAATTATCGAATCTTCACATCAACAACGTGATTAAGAAGCGAAGTTCAGTTCCGATTTTAGAAGACTAACACGCAAGAAAGAATTACCCATTTTGACTTCCTGGAGCGCCGTGCAGGTCGACAATAAGTTTAAGGCCATGGTTCTGTGCCCAGGTGACAGCCCTCTGGAGATACGGCAGCTGCCCTTGGATGAAAGGTTCATTTCCTTGAACGTCAAATGCCCAATAGCCTATTGGCAATCTAACATGGTTCAAACTAGTGGCGCATATAGTCAGCTTCTTTCCGCGATTCTATCACCAGAGAAAAAAATTTAGCGCGAAACTTACCCAGCCGCAGCAATAGCAGAAAAGTCCGCCTCGGTAAAGAACGTGTCCCAATGACGCTGGAGAGCGGCACGCGCAGTGTCTCTGCTCTGGAATTCGCAGAACGTCCACTCGTCCACAATAGCGTCATTTCCGGTATTGTCAAACAAGCTCGGAGTGATCCAAGGCTCTAGAACGAGCCATCCTCCAAGATTCACGCCCCGCACCTGCGAGAAGATGTGAGTTTAGTTGGACCCAGATCGGACCATGTCACTTTAACGGGTTGCACGTATGAAAGACGCGTGAAAGCGTACCTTTTGAGAACCGTACGGAAAGCCTGGAGAGATCGGGTTATCTGCGTGGACGACTGACGTGTTTTTGAGCAGAGAAACAGCAAGGAGGAGAGCAGAGAACGATCCGAACAGAGAGCGGGACATGGTTAAAGAAGATAGCTAAAGAACGAGTTGGACAAGAGTCCACTGACGGTTGAGAGAGTGTGCGTGCGCTCTGAAATAAGGACGGAGGGGGGGGGGATAAGGGCGAGTGGCAGGCCTGGTTAAAGATGGAGGACGAGGAGAGGAAGAGAGCTAAAGATGGCCCTTTCTAGTCGTCCCAAGGTGTTATAAATACATAAAACAAATAACCATCGTAGTGCGGGGTAGCGAGTAACAATGTCACAGCATACTCTTCGATTCCTTACGAGCCGTACAGGCGGCATGGTCACCATCCATGCATGCACGACCAAATTAAATCGAAAACCGGATCTAGGCTTCCAAATATTATCTCAATTCGTGAATATGATTAGCCCCCCAATCTCCGGTTAATCAAACATATCGGATCCACTCAGTTTACCCAAGAAAGGTAAAAAATGTTTGTTCTAGACATCATTCTTCCAACAGCAAGAATAGGAGGTCCTTGTGGTGTAGACAAGAAAGGGGTCTTGTTTCATCAAGACATCACCGCTCAATTTCCCCAGCTTTGTTCGATGTACGCTGGACTCAGACAGATCAGAAGAGAAGGATGAAAAGGCAGGTCAAAGAAGGCGTCTACCAAACCAAGTATCACGTCAAGTGAAGCGCTGATCAAGTCACATGTTTATTTTCACCTTTTGCAACGCGTTTCAACCGCACTCGCAAGGAAACTTGACTCGTCAGGTTCGGTTATAAACAACAACATATAGAAGCCACTATGTCCTCTGGGCACGAATTTCCAACAGCCCGGCTTTACCGGGTTTGGTATTCTTCCGAAATTAGCCACAATTAACCCGCATGGCAACTTGAAGCCCAGACAGACGAACATTTAGCGCTAGAGAACGCTTGTAAATAGGGTGAAGCTGCTAAAATATTGCGGACGCCTCTGATGAGGTGTTTCTTCCACTATATTGGACTTGGCCTAGACTCAGGGAAGAAAGAATGCGGTCGCAATAGCAAACTTGTCTTGTCTCATGGAATACCGCAATCATGGTCTGAAAACTGGCTGGTTCATCCGCAAACTGGTCCAGTAACGCGTAGGATGTTCCGTACACGAAAGGATAAGTATAGCACACCGATAGCGACCAAATCAAAAAAAGCAGAATAAATAGAGGACTTCCATACATAAGGATACCGCAATATAAAAGCAAAGATCCCCCTTATCATGAATTAGAACACAACGCAACTCATGGGACCAATCAGAAATCGCCCCAATTGCGACGGAACTTGTACTACAACCGGTATTTCAGTCATGACACGAATGAGACGAGAAAATGAATCAGCCAACCTTGTACGGAACATTTTTCCTGTATGAAAGAAAGGACAACGTCAGCTCAAATGGCACACACGTGGCAATAAACGGATTAACCAAGCAGACCTGAGACGTTCCCCTGGAGTTGAAGGAATCTTATAGCCCTTATCACCAGTTCCCCACTCTCCAAACTCTTCACTCTCCCTCGCTGCACCACCATAACGTACCGAAGGGTCAAGTTTCTCCGGGTTCACAGGCCGCGTGGTAGGCTTCGCTCGCCGTTTCTGTTCCTCTCGTTCCCGCTCTTCTCGTTCTCGTTCATGTGCTTCAGCAGCAGCTTCGGCCTTTTCGTGCTCCGCTAGTGCTTCCTCGACAGAAATACCTTGGTATTCCGCTTCTTTCATTATTTCTTGTCGTTCGATTTCTTCGTGAGCGGCGAAGTGCTCGAGGTCTTCTGGGTGGTTGTATGCTTCGTCCGTTTGAGTCTCTGGTGTAGAATGGAACTCCTCTGGATAGAAGAAAGATTATCAAAAACGCCGAGGAAAACTTAGTGGTTGAGTGCTTACCCTCATGATGCAGGAAGAACTCTACGGGGTCCATGTGAGCCAAATTTCGCGGACAGCTACACACCATTCCCATTCCGAAATAAAAAACTCACCGCTCTCGACATCATAGTGATGTCCCTCCGCACCGAGCCCTTCAAAACTCGGTAAAGACTCAACACCCTTCTCCAAAAACTCCGTCAACGAAACCTTCCCATCTCCATCCTTATCCATAATGCTCAACACCGTGTTAACAATGTGATCAGCCTTCGCCTGATGCGCTTCCTCATCTGCCGATTTCTTCTGGGAGTATGGGTGATGCACCCCATAAACAGCTTCTATTTCCTCTTTGTCAAGGACGCCATCTCTATTTTTTTTTTTTTTTTTGATTTTGACGTGTTGCGACACGGGTAGTATATGGCGAAGTAGCACAAAATGTTAATCATTGGGGGTAAATATATTATTCCAACGGCTTGAACGGACCTGTTAAAGTCGTGAAGATGGAAGAACGACTTCGGGTCAAATGTATCTCTAAAAAAGCTCGTCAGATAGAGCATCATAGTACCGAGCTCTTTTTATGCTCACATATGATGTTCCGTAGCCATCTTCAAGGCATGCTCAAGTTAGAATTCGCTTACTCAAAACACGAAAAGTAGTAACATACGTGTCGCTGAGCGTATGCTGCATCCCCAGCAACAGCTTCATCATGTCCGTGTCCATGACCGTATACGTGAGCAACCCTCAAGAAGAGTAGGGCTTGAATGGCTGCGACAGTCTTCCGCATACTTGAACAATGGGGAGATCAAAGTTGAGGAATAGGACACGCTATCATGCTCTGGCTAAATTAAGATCATTGTTGTACATTCTCCTCCACGTGACGAACAGACTAGCATTTGTCGCGTCACCCGCCCAAAACGAAGTTTTATTGGCAATTATATGAATGAAGAACAGGAACGAATAGATAGCTACACTAAGGTTGAACTCATTCTTTTAAAGGTGGGTAATGAAAACGAGGTGTAAGAAAGAGAGAAGCAGCTGAGGCACTTTCCTTATCGCACACGATTCACGAGTAAATAGGAATCCGAGAGGAGAGGGAATGCATAGATAGGGAATGCAGGTTCTGCAATAGTGTAGAGGTATACAGAAATGATGCAAGAAATGACATTCTACTTTCCAACACGCTTCTTCGCTCCAGACTCTTCTTTCTTC